>Ga0209417_1000714_pt1 | contig 71876 bp, 64 predicted proteins | sample RifGroF2_FD_184002 | JGI IMG/M metagenome (GOLD analysis project Ga0209417, IMG submission 184002) | Groundwater microbial communities from Rifle, Colorado, USA - Groundwater F2 (SPAdes) (version 2) | ecosystem: Environmental > Aquatic > Deep subsurface > Groundwater | place: Rifle, Colorado... | reverse complement strand
CGACACCCACAAAGCCTGCCGAGCAAGCTGCGCCAGTTTTCCATGTGGCTGGCGCACAGGTCGGTTTGAACGCAAGGAGCTGGGCGGAAGATCTGGCCAGAACAACTGGCAAGAAGATAGTTGGGCTTCCAGCTGGCGGCAAGGCGGTCTATACAGTACTGCATGTGACCGAGGATGGCGTTGTCCTGAACTTGGGCAGATCCATAGCTGTGCATCCTCCAATTGTCAGCCCAACACTCGCGGTCGGCGACATGGTCACCCTTCAAAGAGATGGGCGCATTCTTTTGCAGCAAAAGTCCCCCGGGTTGGGTCGATAGGATTCGGCAAGTGTTAATCGGGCGTTAATTAACCAATTGATAACAAACATGAACTTTGCATTGATGGGCAAATATGCTTAATATCTGATCAGGAGGCAATATGTACGAAGCTTATGATGATGACGACACACTTCAAGCGCTTGCCCTCAGCGACGATGAATTCAACGCCGAGGTGGGTACCTTGATTCAGGAAGGATTGGCGGATGGTGATATTGGCTACAGACATTGGTGGAGCATTGCTCACAACTTAAAGATGGCCAAGATGGAGCTGATATTTTGTCGTGAGGCAATTAAGCAGATCCAGGAAGATCCCAAATGGGCGTCAGAGGTGTTCGCGGTGCTTGATCAATGGAAGAATGTCCCAAAGAGTAAAGAGCGAGCCGAAAAATGGCTGAAGCTCTTGGAAGCTGAGGATTGGGATACGATCTTGGCAATGAATAGTGAGGGTTTGAGGTTGCGTGAATTGTCGCCGATGAGATTCGCACTGCCAGAGGCGGTCAGCTTTGAGATTACTCGTCAGTACTACCGGTAATTCATTGAATTTTGTATAGGACAGGAAATAGCAAATGATCGTGCAGCTATACAAAAGACAGGTTTATCCTGTCGAAATCCGAAGGCAGATTGAGCAGATGGGTGCCACAACTATTTAACTGAGTGTCGAAATATTGGGGGGGCTGTGCATTACGTTTACTTACTAAAACACAAAACAGAATCCCGCTTTAAGATCGGAAGAGCAAGGGACTTCTATCATCGTTTAGCTGCACTGCAAGAAAAATATTTTGATCTCGAAAATAGTTTGTGTATTGAACTGAACTCGGAGAATAAAGAAATTGATATTGAAAAACATCTTCACTATTTGTTTGCCGAATACCGCTTAGAGCTTGAGGAGGGAATCGAAGAAGGCGGTGGAACTGAGTATTTCGATATCAAATGCTTTCAGCACGTATTAGACCACCTTAATTCCAGTGCAAAGTTTCGGCCAGAAATGAAGCCCATTCCGCTTCCAAATCGTGAAATATTTGTTGTGCCGAAAACACATGAAGAAATATGCATTATGCGTGAAGCAAAGATATTTCTTGCCAATGCACAAGGTGCAGCTGCTCGTGAGGAAGCGATGGCTGCCCTGGCACGAAATCCGGGGTTCACGCTGGACTGATCTGCTTGGTCGTTTCGCTCATGTTTACTCCTGCGACTTCTTACTTCTGGTAGAACTATGACTCTTCAATCGCAAACGGAGCTGGTTGTGACGCCGAGTCGTAATCAGCGGTTATCTTCGGCTGATCTAATCATGGCATGGGCTGTTGATAATGATACCGGCGAGCCTCGCTACATACTCCAGCTTGATGCGGCGCACCGTGGCAACAAGTCAAACTGCAAATGCCCAAGCTGCAATTTGCCACTAGTCGCGGTAAATGCCGCGAAAGCCACCTTCGTGAAACGACCGCATTTCCGCCATCCAGAGGGCGCGGCACGCGAGCACTGCGTGATTGTGGCGGCTCGCAAGGCACTGGCCGAAATGTTTGGTAAGCAAGATCTCATTACCCTTCCGCGCCGCCGCCGGTCTCGAGATATCGAGGGATTGAGTGGGCGATATTTCGATGCTTGGGTTGACCGGCCCGCTGAGGCTGTGGGGATCAATGAGTGTGAGTTCCGGGATGAGGCGACAGCAGTCCTGACCCTTGATGACGGACGTCGTTTGCTTGTTCAGTTGATCGGACAGGGGCAAATATCACGGATTTCCGGCGAGGATGCACTGTTAGCAAGGATTGAGCTGGAGGTGGACGATCCGGCGCTTGCGATGATGTCGCCGAAAGAAATTTTTGAGCGACTCGAACTGGCCTGGTCCAATGCATGTTGGACGCAGCATTGGGCGGATGCCGAACTTGATCGCGAAGCCGAGGCGGTGGCATGCCAACATGCGGCTGATGCACTCGACTGGTTGCCCCCCGGAGTTGAGCTTGATGAGCTTACACGGACAGAACGAAGGGAGACCTTGCTTCACCGCGAAGTGAAGGCAATTTTGGAGCGCGAAAGGAGGATTTGCCTGCCGGGCTTGTTTGTTGAGGCGCAGTTGCAACGAAACGATGGATTTGTAGACCGGAGAAGGTGGTCCACGCCCGAGATTGAGGTATCCCTGAAATCAGTTGATCTCGAGGTTCATCTTGGCCATTCGGTGCCGGATGTGGTTGTGTCTTGGGTGGGTGATGACGGCTGGACGCAATCCATGCTCATCGAGGTCACAGTTACAAATCCTATTGGTGACGAGCGAGTCGAGCGTATCTCATCACTTGGTTTTCCAGCTCTCGAGATCGATATCGGCCGAATGGGCGGGGTGGTGACACGAGAGGAATTGACGAACTTGGTGGTCAGCGAGATTGCCGGCAAGCGTTGGCTTTATCATCCAAAGCTAGATGAAGAGAAACAGCATCTGTTAGGCATCATGAGACGCGAGGCCACAGCGGCTGAGGAGGAAGTGCAGAGGCGACAAGAGATACGGAATGTACCTGCATCAGAGTGGGCACGGCGGTTCTTGGTGGCGTATCAGCAGCGCTGGCAAGCGCAATTGGCGGCTGGCGAGTCAGTGGCTGATTCTGACCTTTTGCAAAAGGAGCAGGGGGAGGTGCAGGAAGCAGTTCATGCCCTTGAGGTACATGGCTATGCTGCTGCTTCGGTGCTGGATCAGCATCCGCTACGTACTATCATCGCCAGAGTATTATCAATCCGTCGTGGTGTCGGCGTTGAATACAAATTTGATAACGCATGGGCGGTCATTAATTCGATTCGCTGTGATAGAGGGTTGGCTGCATTGAAATGGCATACCTACTACTTGATTGCGGTGAGAACTTATAGCCCGAAGCTTTCCGTAGAGCAGGCGCAGAAGGTGGACCAATGGCGCGATGGGGTTAAAGCCAGTATTAAGAAAGGGGAGGAGACCTTTGTTCGCGAGACCGTCTATGATCGGTTGCTAGGTTTATTGTTTCCTGAAATGGGTGAGGCGCTATGTAAGCCATTTGGCACTCCACTAATGTACCTGAGTGAAGATTCTGACGAGTCTCAATCAGAATCACAGCCGAATCAGTTTTGGACGTCCGATGACGTCATCTTGCGCGGTCAAGAGTTTGACAAGTGGGCGCGTCGAAATCCTGAAGCGGCACGTGCATGGCTGAATAGTCCGGCAGGCTTGCGGCATCAAGAGCAGTTGGCGCAGGAGAAGAAGAACCTTGCAAGCCAGCATTACAGGCGGATAAAAAGAAAACACATGTGAGCGGGTTGGGCGAATTCCCACCGGCTGAGGCGCGGTCAGGAAAGGAGGGATCTGACAGCGCCTGTCAGACCAAGTCATAACAGCACATATTAGGGTAGCGGCGGCAGGACTTGAACCTGCGACCTCTTTGCCTATATCATGGCGGTGTCTAGTCACCTGATATATCGTAAGCAAAGCGCTCCATCCGACTGAGCTACGCCGCTTAATTTCATTGTTCTAGTTGTTTCATATTTCGTAAACCACCGCGTTTTGATACTTGTTTTCTTCTTTCCTCGGCCTCACGAAATTCTGGTTCTAGCTTTTTCAACTTAGCGACGAGGCCAGATAAATCATAATGATTTATAAGCCTTCCTTTGTGTTGGGCATATCGTTCAATTCGTTTTACGAATCCGGCCTCTTCAAGTTCTGCGATATATCGCTGAACTTGTCTAGGGCCCAATTGCAGTCGTTCGCCAAGTGTTGTTTTACTTGGGTAGGGATGGCGCTCCTGATCCCACCAGTAATCAGCTAATTGCAGTAGCACTGCAAGTTGCGTTGCATTCAAGCCGAGACGAGCTTGAGCCCGAAATATGAGCGATGGGATGATGCTAAACCCAAGGTTGCATACTGCCTTACCCCATTTCTTCTCGGACGATCTGCTAGATACTTTTTGAGGTAGGAGAACAATATTTGAAGCGCCTGCCTTTGAGCTCTCTGCCATGAATTTCTCCTATACAGCTTTGGACTAGATGTTCGCAGGGTACGTGTGAATGCGCGGATAATCAAGAAACACCCCAAGTCATTTGTGACGTGAGTAGGGGTAGAAGATGACTCATTCCCCCGGTCTAGGAAGACCTACAAAGCATACTCACGTTACCCAGCATACTGTAACGTGGACTAACAGCATAATTATGGGGGTGGTCGTAACGGACTAGAGGGTAACAGCTATAACGACACGGGCGGTAATGTGGATTGCGCCCCATAGGGGAGATCAAGGAAGGAATGATGCAACTTGATCGGAGATGTTGGGGCTGCCCGGCCATGATGGCTAACCCAACTCACTAATCCTTCACCACAGTCGGCGGGAGCAAGATGTTCTGCTTTGCGAGAAGTTCGCGTGAGGTGTGCATTGATTCCATCAACGGATTCCTCATCTGTGCCTGCGATAAGGTAGCCGACCATGAAACCTACCGCATGGTTTTGTCCATACTTCCCAGAACAAAATCTGTTAATTCCTTCCTGCACGTATTCGCGGCACAGATTCGCATCGGAGCCTGCAATGCGCTTGCACTCGATAATCGCATGAGGGTCGTGCTCTTGTGTTCTCAAGAAGACTGCAATCAGCATCAGCGGGATGTCCGTTCGACCATCAGGAATTATGACTGTGGTATTGGATCGTGATTCTGTACCAGGCAGTACCAATAGCATTTTGCCCCACGGAAGTCCTCCGGATTTCAGCCCGTCTCGCATACCATCCCGCAAACGTTCCGTCATCAGCACTTCGCCTGCTTGAGAATTAACATCAGCAAAACGACGGGCTTTCTGCCACCCAACAAGTAGTGTGAGCAATATCGCGGCGGAAACGTCAGGTGTCAGCTCGATGAACTCTCTGCCCAAGGGCGGTGGTGCTTCATAAGGGATTCTCAAGCATTGCCCCCTGTAAAGCTTTCCGCAATCACGGCATCGGCATCCTCCAGTGCGGCGATGCCCATCCAGTAACGCCGTGCTGCGGGCTTGATAATAACAACCTCGTTGCGTCCATGGATGCGTAGCTCACGCTCGCAGCTAAGCGCGGTGGCGAGTTGGACTTTCAGACGCTTGCCGATGCTAGCGATAATGTCGTTTAGTTCACCTTCCGGGTTCACGACTTCTACCGTTGGTTTACCAGGTCCGTCTTCAAGAATGAAGCGCACGACTCTGAGTGCAGAGCTATTTGGCAAATCGAAAACTTCAGCGTTTATGTGTCGTTTGTTACGAGCCGAAAGCCAGCCGCCGATCTCGTTTAAGAATATTTCTGCATATCGGGTAAGGTCTACGAGTGTATTCGCACTGGCTGATGACTCCTCTCTACCAGCTTGCCACTGCCAACTGGCACGAAACAGACCATCACGAACGACAACACGATCAGTGGCATCAAGACTGTACAGATCGAAAACTGCATCATCTAGTTCGTGCCAATCTTCTGTGGTGGCATCCTTATGTTGTAGTTTTTTCTCGATCCGCAATAACCGCTTTCCAGCTTCCGATTTAACAGATAAAGCCAAGTCTGGAGTCGGTAGTAGCGCAACATCATGCCGGAGCAGTCTCCTCTTCCAGATGCCAAACTCTGACGCTGCCATCAGAAAGAACCAAGAGGCAAGCGACGAACTCAGTATCGCGGCGAGTAGATGTGCGGACTGACTTTTGGCAATCGGCATTGCTGCGCCGAAGTGAGCATTTGTATAGACTAAATCGCGATCTGCTACCGCAACGATAGCGCGAGGCCCGGCACTCAGCGTTTCCTTGACGATGAGAATCGGGGCACGGTAAATATCTCTTGACCTTGGCCACTGCGCCTTGGAAAGTTTGAGCGGTGGTAGGTCATCGGGAATCTGAAATGGTCTTATGCTATCTGCTTCTAGCAGTTCCAAGTTTTTCAGTTGGCGTGCATCACGAGTTTGGTTGGCGGGTAAACCGCGAATCATGCCGACATTCAACTCTGTACCCAGTTTCGTAAACTGAGCACCCAAGGTGGTATATGACGACGTCAGCGAATCAAGCAAAGCAATATCACGTCTTCGGCCTATTGCAGCAGCCTTTAACTTGAATGGCTGTGCCTCTATATCAGACATCGAAAGCTTGATTATGTCGCTGGGAGACACCTCAAACGTGTGAGTTCTAGCTCCGCTTGCTGTCCACGGAATTTGTACCACCGTCACTTGATCCGGGCGCTGCGGTCGGTGCCGTGCAAACAGCACAACTGCTGGCATTGATGCGGTGGCGAATAGCCAACCACACAAGTTTGATAGGTTTACTAACGTGACTGGGGCAAGAAGCCGCATGACATACTGCGTTGCCGCCATTCCAGTGCCGCTTCGACTGAAGAAAGGCAATGCGCTAAGAATCACTCCGAAGCGGGTATTCTCATGTGAGAATTCGGCTGCGCGCACCACAAAGTCGAGTCCTTCGCCGCGCGGTTGTGCAGGAACTCCGGTGGTACGCATCTTGCGCCGAGCTTCCGTTCCAGTTTGTCCTTTAAAACTCCATGGCGGGTTGCCAACTATCAAATCAAATCGCTTCAAGCCGTCCGCTATAGTCAGTGCCGCTTTACCATCGCCGCTCTTTTCAACCGTGTGTGCATCCCCGATCAGCAACGTTCTGCCGATGAGCGGCCGGAATTTCAACGAGTGTGGAGGTTGTGGATCGGGATCGAGTTCGAGTTCGAGTGCAGCGAGATAGAGGCTGAAAGCAGCCACGCGAATGGCGGCTTCGCTTATGTCTACACCGTAGACCTGCTCATAGAGAGTCGTGCGAATCAGATCTCGGGTCAGCGGTTGCCCGCCGGAACGTAGATGTACCAAGCGCCGCAAGGCCTCGACCAGGAATACGCCTGAACCGCATGTCAAATCCAGTACTGACTCATCACCAGAGAGTCCATCCATTACTTCATCAAGTACCAGTGACACCACGGATAAACGCGTGTAATGCACCCCGTTTCTAACAGCCTCATTCGATCTTTTCGCTTCATCACGAGGTGCGGCATGGGCGAACTGCTCATAGATCGAGCTGATAAGTTCAACCGGGATCACATCGAACTGATAGGGGAAGAAGCTTTGTTGTCCGCTCTCAGGATCGACGGCCTCCAGAAAATCAGCAACGCGCTCAAGGTGCTTAGTCGCCGGTGTGTTCTTGACGGACGAGGGGGGGAACATATCGCCGTTGAAGGTCTCGCTGAGCCAACTAAAGAGCTGCCCAGTTGCTGTGCGATCACGCAGAATAGGAGGCAATGCGGCAAATCCGCATAGCCTCTTCAGGCGAGTGGTGCTGACAATTTCGCGGTCAATCAGGTATTGGGTGAAGATCACTCGCCCGATCAGAGCTTGTGCAGCACCATGGGCGAGATTGGCCTCAACGAGATCACGCTCTAGGAAGGCTAAGTCTGACAACAGCTTCTGATCGACACTGGTCTTACGGTCAATCGCTGTAACTTGTTCCCAGAATCGCCCAGTTTCCATCGACAGGCGTCCGGCCAATGCATCCAGTTCGCCGAGAGAGGCTTCGACGTTCTTAAAGGTGCGAATTAGATGTTTCTTCGCATCCCCTTCGTTGATAGGGGTGCCAAAGCCGTTGTACAGGTCAATGCTTTGGGGTGAGACGATCCACAGCAGCGGTGCAAAGCCTTCGTTCCAGATTTCGCGGCGCCATTCGCTGACCTGTTCGTCGGTTGGGGTTTTCTGTGCGAACTTGAAATAGATCGTGAATGCCGAGGGGCTGCGCCAGAGCGCATCCGGCGAAAAATTTCGACCATGGGACCTTTGTGCATCAGGTCCAAGTTGTAAACCGACTGCGGGTTGACCGTCCGGAAAATAGCCAGTAGCCGCAAGCACCTGCTGAAGTGTTGGCGTGTTCACGCTCTACTCCGAACAATTTCAGGTGGAAATGGCAATACCTTCTGCGTTGAGACAGGCATATTAGGAAGCATATACCTCTGAATTTTTGCCATTAAAGGCTCCAGCGGTATCGTGAGTGAGGGCTTGGTTGATATTTGGTTCATGACCGCGGTACCAGGCTCATGCAGAGTGGCTTCAGTCGCTGTGATTAGAACAACGGCGCCATCTAGCGAAGACGGATTGCTGACGGCTAGCAGCCGAAAAAGTGCGTCGACGCCCTTACTCATTGTGGCAATGTGGATGCCAAACGAATTGACCAATTCGTGTGTAATGGCCAATCCAAGCAGATCCGCAATAGTGAATCGCGCAGATTTGCCCGCCTTGGAGGACAAATAAGGGACGGTCTTTCTCCAGTGGCGCACGGTTTCGACAGACACGCCCGTAAGTGCGCGCGCTTGATCTTGCGTAAACTGGATAGCTGAGACATCGGGCATTTCTGTTGTCCACAACTAGAATAATTGGGGAATTATCCGCTTTATGATTGGTGCAGGCAACACGCAAAAGACGTTGAGTGTGACAGATTGGGGTCGTCTCAGAAAACGGAAAATAAAGCACGCTAAGCCCAAAAACTTGCGCTCTTGACAGAGTTAGACCAGACCGGCTACCAGTCCAGTGCCGATCAGCAGCATTGCCACTGCCACCACGATCTGCACCGTACGCAGCGTCACTTTTTGCAGCATGCGCTTGCCAACGAATGAACCGATGAAAGCGCAGATCGTGCCCACTGCAACAGGCGCGAGTAGTTCCTGCGACTGAGCAAAGTTGCTCGCCATGAAACTAGCACCATAAACCACCAGTCGCGCAGCATCGACGATAACGGCTGAAACGACACCTGTAGCAACGAACGCCTCTTTCGATAGGTCACTTTTCAACAGGAAGGCCGAACGAAGCGCGCCTTGGTTCCCTGACAGGCCGCCGAAGAAACCGGACAGCGCACCTCCCAACGGTAGCCACCTAGGCGGGAACGCCAGCGCTTGAAGGCGGGGTGACAACTCCAAGAGGGCGAATGCCACGATCAGGGAGCCTATGACGGCCTTGATCATGGTGATCTCGAACGTCGATCCGCCGACGGTGTAACTCACCATGACTGGCATTTTGTCGAACAGATTGATGAGACTTGCCCCCGCCAAGGCGGCAATAGCGGCAGGCACGCTGAAGCGTGCTACGACCCGCCAGTCAGCCTGCTTGGCCATCAAGCCGAACTTGAAAATGTTGTTGGCGAAATGCACAACAGCAGTGGCTGCGATAGCCAGCGGCAACGGGAAGAACAGAGCGAAAACCGGCATCAGAACTGTCCCAAGGCCGAAGCCTGAGAAAAGTGTCAGGCCAGAGACCAATAACGCCGAGACGCCAATCAAGACAAGTTCCATTTGTGAGCCTCCGTCAAATAATCGAATTTCTGTATCGACATTCGATTATTATGAACCGATCCCTATTGAAATCAAAAAAAACCTATGGCCAACACGCACACTGGCGACCGCAACCCGTGGTCTGTTTTTCTCATTTTTCTGCGCCTTGGGCTGACCTCTTTCGGCGGCCCCATCGCGCACCTGAGCTACTTTCGCGATGAGTTCGTCACACGGCGGCGGTGGTTGTCCGAGCGCAGCTATGCAGATTTGGTGGCGCTGTGCCAATTCCTGCCGGGGCCGGCAAGCAGTCAGGTCGGCATCGCGTTGGGCCTGTCCCGCTCGGGCTACGCCGGGGCACTGGCCGCCTGGGCAGGCTTCACACTGCCTTCAGCCGTTGCCCTGATCCTGTTCGCGCTGGGCATTGCCAACTACGGCGATGCCATATCGCCCGGTGCACTGCACGGTCTGAAAGTGGTGGCCGTCGCGGTGGTCGCCCAGGCGGTATGGGGCATGGCGCGCAACCTGTGTACGGATGTGCTGCGCATTACCATCATGGCGATGGCGACCTGTGTCGTTCTGTTTGTGCCGTCCGCATGGGGGCAGGTCGGCATGATTGCTGCCGCTGGCATCGCTGGACTGCTGCTTTTCAAGCCGACTCAGGACGGCGCACACGATCCGCTGCCGATCACGGTGAGCCACCGTGCCGGCGTGATCTGGTTGACACTGTTTTTTTCTCTTCTGCTTGGTCTGCCGGTTTTGGCGCAACTGCTGCCGAGTCAAACCATGGCCATGGTGGATGCCTTCTTCCGTGCCGGGTCACTGGTTTTCGGCGGTGGCCACGTCGTGCTGCCGCTGCTGCAAGCCGAGGTAGTGCCCTCCGGCTGGGTCGGCAATGAAGTCTTTCTGGCTGGGTACGGTGCTGCGCAGGCGGTGCCCGGCCCCTTGTTCACGTTCGCCGCTTTCCTCGGGGCCTCCATGAGCACAACGCCATCCGGCTGGATCGGCGGCCTGATCTGTCTGCTGGCGATCTTTGTGCCATCGTTTCTGCTGGTCGTCGGTGCCTTACCGTTCTGGGAACGGCTGCGGCAAAGCCTGCGCACGCAAGCGGCGCTCGCCGGGGTCAACGCGGCCGTGGTCGGTCTCCTGCTGGCTGCGCTTTATCAGCCGGTATGGACGAGTGCCATTTTCACGCCGCGAGACTTCGGACTGGCACTGGTCGCCCTTGTTGCATTGATGTTCTGGAAGCTCCCACCCTGGCTGGTAGTTATCGGCAGCGGCGCGGCGAGCTGGTTGCTGAGTGCCGTTCTGTGAGCCCGTGGCAATGAGCGATAAAGACCTTTACGGTGGCCTGATCCGCCTACACATCCTGCACCACGCGGCTGAGGATCCCATCTTTGGCCTCGGCATCATCGAAGAGTTGCGGCGTCATGGCTATGATCTGAGTGCCGGAACGCTATACCCGATGCTGCATGGATTAGAGAAGAAGGGTTATCTGACCTCGCACCACGAACGTACCGGACGACGCGAGCGGCGCGTCTACGAAATCACATCGGTAGGCCGCGAGGCGCTGACGGCGGCAAAGATCAAGGTGAAAGAGTTGTTCGGTGAGTTGTTCGAGGACGCATGCGAAAACTCTGCGCATTAGAACTGGAGAGGTTTGTTTTGCTTAACGTCGCACCAAAAATCCTTAACAAAAAGTCAGAAACTCTTCAGTAGGCGCCTGCCGGCAGCAACTCTAATATGAACTCATATTCAATATTGGTAACAGGCCAATGCAAATTCTGATTGTCGAAGATGAGCCGAAGCTGGCCCAAGCGCTAAAACAGGGGCTGGAAGCCGAGCATTACGAGGTAAAGGTGGCCGCCACCGGCGAGGAAGGGTTTTTTCTTGTCAATACGGAAGCTTTCGACCTGATGATTCTCGATCTGATGTTGCCTGGCCGCGATGGCCTTGAAGCACTGGTCGCCCTGCGCCATCGCGGCTTGTCCACGCCGGTGCTGATCCTTTCGGCGCGCGACACAGTTGCGGACCGCATCAGAGGGTTAGACGCCGGTGCCGACGATTACATGGTTAAACCCTTCGCTTTCCCCGAATTGCTCGCACGCTTGCGTGCCCTGATACGACGCGGGCGTGCCGATGAAATCCTGCGGTTCAAGGTTGCCGATCTTGAAATGGATCTGGCCACGCGTAAGGTAACGCGTGGCGCTCAGGCGCTCGAACTGACGGCGCGCGAGTTCGAGTTACTCGAATACCTGCTGCGCCATCATGGTCAGATCGTATCGCGCGAGATGCTGGCGCAGGATGTCTGGCGGGAAGTAAGGCGTGCCACGTCCTTGGACAACGTTATCGATGTGCATATCGCCCGGTTGCGCAAGAAAATCGACAGTGATACTGCACTCAAACTGATCCATACGCTGCGCGGCGTCGGATTCATGCTGCGCGAGGAGGCTCCATGAAGGCGTGGCTGGTGCTATCCATACGCGCCCGACTGGCTGTTGCCTACGCAGTTGCTACAAGCCTGGTGCTACTTGCGTATGCGGTATTCGTCGCAGCATTCGTGCATGATCGCCTGAAAGCGGAAATCGTTCATAGGCTGGACCAGGAAGTGGAAATCGCCGAGCGTTCCCTCACCATGGATAGTTCCGGACAGCTTGTCTGGCACGCACCTCACAGCAATCATGATGCATACCAACCGCTCAGAAACGTTTCTTGGTTGGATATTCACCGTCCAGACGGCACGCTGATCTATCGCGTGCCGGAAAAAAACGTTTCAGAAATGGCGGACGTCATCCCCTCCTTTGAGGCGCGCCCGCCCGGTGTTTTCTCTCTGGTGGCGTCCAATGGCGCCCATTTGCGCGTACTGCAACGTGACATCGAGATTGCGGGGCAGAGAGTAATCGCCCGCGCCGCATTATCCGAAGATCAGGCTGAGCGCGACCTGGCGACGCTGTTCTGGGTTATGGGGCTAGGATTGCCGCTGGCGATTGCACTCGCCGGCATTGGAGGCTACTTGATGTCCGGCCGTGCGCTGGCGCCGATTGCAAAGATGACCTCACAAGCACGCGTTATCAACGCCGAGCAGCTTGATGCTCGCCTGCCGGTGGACAGCCCCGGTGACGAACTGGGGCAACTGGCAGCCACCTTCAACGACTTGTTCTCACGATTGGAGCAATCTTTCGGGCAATTGCAGCGTTTCACCGCTGACGCCTCCCACGAACTGCGCACGCCACTCGCAATCATTCGCAGCGTTGGCGAGGTGGGGCTGCGCGAGCATCACGATGAGGCCACCTATCGGGAGATCGTGGGCACCATGCTGGAAGAGGCTGATCGCCTGACACTACTGGTCGAAAGTCTGCTCGCACTGACGCGGGTAGATGCGGGGAGGCGAACGTTGGACCTGAACCCGATTGATCTCTGTGCCATGGCCAGTGAGGTGGCAGGCCATCTCAAGGTACTGGCGGAAGAAAAAGGGCAAACCCTGATCGTTGAACCGTCCGAGCCAGTCGGGGTTTCTGCAGACATTGCCATTCTGCGCCAGGCGGTCGTCAATATTCTCGACAACGCCATCAAGTACACCCCTCACGGAGGCTTGGTGACCTTGCGCGTAGCACAAACAGGCACGGAAGCCATCTTGGAGATCATCGATAACGGGCCCGGCATCCTTCCCGAGCATCATGCCAAGGTATTCGACCGCTTCTATCGCGTCGATGCCGCGCGCAATCGTGCCGAGGGCGGGTTCGGCCTGGGACTCGCCATCGCCCGTCAGGCGGTCGAAATCCATGGGGGACGTATCGAAATCTTCGGTTCGCCAGGCCAAGGCAGCATTTTCCGTATTGTCCTGCCGCTTCATCAGTAGCCCATCGTCTATTTTTCAATAACTTTTATCGGAAAAACCTATATGAACCTCAAATCCAAGTGCTTATTTCTCACCTTTTTAGGGTTACTTACCCTGGGCGCTCATGCCCAAGAGAAAGCAGCGAATGCTGACAATGCGATGCGTATGCCAAAAGGAATCAAACAGCCAGCTCAAAAAGCCCCTCCCTCCAACAACTGGTTGCAAGATGCTGACAGTGATTCCGACAGGTTTAAAAAGCTGGAGATATATCTTCGTGGATTTGACCAGCCAATGCTTGAGGTAGGGGAACGCTACCAGCGCACCTACGATGCCATCAAAGATAGAAACTGGGAACTGGCCGATTACCAGTGGGACAAGATAAAACTGGTCATCAATACCGGCCTGATGAAGCGGCCGAAGCGAACCCAGAATGCCGAGGGTATTTTCCTGGACGGTATCTGGAAGCAAATGGATGAAACCATCAAGTCCAGAAATTACGGAGAAATGGAGAAGCAGTTCATGGTGGTCAGAGAGGTCTGCATGGCCTGCCATGCCGCAGAAAAAGTCCCCTTCATGAACAACCGGCCGCTATTCCGGGATCTGGTGTTCTAAATTGCATGATTGGGTGGCCATGGTGGACAACACAACAAGATCATTCATCAACAGGAGAAAGGCAATGAAAGAGTGCCATTGGAAATATCGTCTTATTGTCATGCTCGGGCTGCTTGCGGCAAGCGCGATTGCCTCCCCCGGACAATCGGAACGGCCGAAATTGATATGGGAACCGTCCAGAACCTGGCTCAGCGATGCTCCCTCCGATCAAGAAAGCTTCAAGCGGCTTGAACGCTACCTGGGAGGCTTTGGTCAGCGCATGCGGGAGATCGGTGAGCGTTTCGAAGTAGTTCATGATGCGGTCTCACAGAACAAATACGAACTCGCTGCTTTTGAGTGGAAGGAAATCGGCAATGCGATGGTCAGCGGCTACCTGACTCGCCCACAGTACCAGGCCAATGCCGAAGGGATGTTCCTGACGGGCGTTTTCCCCGAATTCAAGGCAGCGCTGGCAAGCGGCGACAAGAAGAAGATCGATGACACCTTCGAGACTGTTCGCCAGACCTGCATGGCCTGCCATATCGCCGAACAGACGGCCTTCGTCAATGACCACCCGCTCTTTCGGAAGACCGCCAGGCTGATTCCGCAAAAGTAAGGCTATGCACGGTCTAAGGTGCCAATGAAATGAAACCCCCAACCTGGATTCAGATTCTGGCGGCAAGCTGTCTGCTGGTTGCCGCCCCGGTATACGCCAACGAAACAATTGCCCGGGAAACTGGCTGCCTGGCTTGCCATGCTGTTGATAAGCGAGTTGTCGGCAAGGCCTACCGTGACGTAGCAGCAAAGTATAGGGCTAACCCGTTTGCCGCTACCATCATCCGCTACAAGGTGCGCAATGGCACGGGCAACAACAAGCCCGTACCCATGCCAGCTTTTGACAAGAAGGCGCTCAGCGACGCCGACCTGACCGCGATCATCGCTTGGATACTCAAGCAGTGAAGCACCAGACTCGGTGGGTCACTGCCGATGCCCAATTGAGCTATACCCTAATCTGATGTCAGGTGCCATGTGCAAACACCGTCAGAATAGAGTCGTATTTTGCATTTTTTGACATAAACCGCCAAGGGTAATAGATTTCATCCTGACACTTTTACCTTTGGAGGCATCTTGCAAGGTCAACGCATCGGCTATGTCCGCGTCAGCAGTTTCGACCAGAATCCTGATCGGCAACTGGAGCAAATCGAAGTCGGCAAGGTATTTACCGATAAGGCTTCCGGCAAGGATACGCAACGTCCCGAGCTTGAAAGGCTGTTGGCCTTCGTCCGCGAGGGCGACACCGTGGTGGTGCATAGCATGGACAGGCTGGCCCGCAATCTCGATGACCTGCGCCGCATCGTTCAGGGGCTGACACAGCGGGGCGTGCGCATGGAGTTCGTCAAAGAAGGGCTGACGTTCACCGGCGAGGACTCACCGATGGCCAATCTGATGCTGTCGGTCATGGGGGCATTTGCTGAGTTCGAGCGCGCCCTGATCCGTGAACGTCAACGCGAGGGAATCGTGCTTGCCAAGCAGCGCGGTGCCTACCGGGGACGAAAGAAATCGCTGAACAGCGAACAAATTGCCGAGTTAAAACTGCGAGTCGCGGCAGGCGATCAAAAAACCATGGTGGCCCGTGACTTCGGCATCAGCCGTGAAACCTTGTACCAGTACCTGCGGGAAGACTGACTATGCCGCGCCGCTCCATCCTGTCCGCCATCGATCGCGAAAGCCTGCTGGCACTGCCTGATGCCAAAGACGAACTGATCCGGCACTACACGTTCAACGAAACCGACCTGTCGGTGATCCGTCAACGTCGCGGCCCTGCGAACCGGTTGGGCTTCGCCATCCAGCTTTGCTATTTGCGATTCCCTGGCACCTTGTTGGGCGTCGATGAGTCTCCGTTTCCACCCTTGTTACGCATGGTGGCTGCGCAACTCAAGGTTCCAGTGGAAAGTTGGAACGAGTACGGCCAGCGTGAACAGACACGGCGGGAGCACCTGGTCGAGCTGCAAACGGTGTTTGGGTTCAAGCCTTTCACCATGAGCCACTACCGACAAGCGGTGCATACGCTGACCGAGCTGGCCTTGCAGACCGACAAGGGCATTGTGCTGGCCAGTACCCTTGTCGAAAACCTGCGGCGGCAGAGCATCATCCTGCCCGCCATGAATGCCATCGAACGCGCGAGCGCCGAGGCCATCACCCGTGCCAACCGGCGTATTTACTTGGCGTTGACCAATTCTTTGTTATTGTCCCACCGTCAGCGCCTGGACGAACTTCTCAAGCGCAAGGACGGCAGCAAAGTGACGTGGCTGGCATGGCTACGCCAGTCGCCCGTCAAACCAAATTCTCGACACATGCTCGAACACATCGAGCGCCTCAAGGCATGGCAGGCGCTTGACCTGCCCGCAGGCATCGAGCGGCAGGTTCACCAAAATCGCCTGCTCAAGATCGCCCGTGAGGGTAGCCAGATGACGCCCGCCGACTTGGCCAAGTTCGAGGTGCAACGACGCTACGCCACTCTGGTAGCGCTGGCCATTGAAGGCATGGCCACCGTCACCGATGAAATCATCGACCTTCACGACCGCATCATCGGCAAGCTGTTCAACGCCGCCAAGAACAAGCATCAGCAGCAGTTTCAGGCTTCCGGCAAGGCGATCAATGACAAGGTGCGGATGTACGGGCGCATCGGTCAAGCCCTGCTGGAAGCCAAACAGAGCGGCGGCGATCCGTTCGCCGCCATCGAGGCGGTCATGCCGTGGGACACCTTCGCCGCCAGCGTCACGGAGGCGCAAAAGCTCGCACAACCGGAGGGCTTCGACTTCCTGCACCGCATCGGTGAAAGCTATGCCACGTTGCGCCGCTATGCGCCGCAGTTCCTGGACGTGCTCAAGCTTAGGGCGGCACCAGCAGCCAAGGGCGTGCTCGATGCCATCGACGTGCTGCGCGGAATGAACAACGACAACGCACGCAAGGTGCCCGCCGACGCACCAACCGAATTTATCAAGCCACGCTGGGCCAAACTGGTGCTCACAGACGATGGCATCGACCGTCGCTACTACGAGCTGTGCACCCTGTCGGAGTTGAAGAACGCGCTGCGCTCGGGTGATGTCTGGGTGCAGGGGTCACGCCAGTTCAAGGACTTCGACGAATACCTGGTGCCGGTTGAGAAGTTCGTCACTCTGAAGCTGTCCAGCGAATTGCCGCTGGCAGTGACCACAGATTGCGATCAGTATTTGCACGACCGGCTGGAATTGCTGGAACAGCAGCTCGCCACCGTCAACCGCATGGCGGCGGCAAACGACCTGCCGGATGCCATCATTACCGAGTCCGGCCTGAAGATCACACCGCTGGACGCGGCGGTGCCGGAAACCGCGCAAGCCCTGATTGATCGGTCGGCGATGCTGCTACCGCACGTCAAGATCACCGAACTGCTGATGGAGGTTGATGAGTGGACAGGCTTCACCCGGCACTTCACACATCTGAAAACTGGCGACACGGCCAAAGACAAGACCTTGCTGCTGACGACAATCCTGGCTGATGGCATCAATCTTGGGCTAACCAAGATGGCCGAGTCCTGCCCTGGCACGACCTACGCCAAGCTGTCGTGGCTGCAAGCGTGGCACATCCGGGATGAAACGTACTCAACGGCCCTGGCCGAGCTGGTCAATGCGCAGTTCCGGCAACCCTTCGCCGCAAACTGGGGTGATGGCACCACGTCCTCATCCGATGGCCAGAACTTCAGAACCGGCAGCAAGGCGGAGAGCACAGGGCATATCAACCCGAAGTATGGAAGCAGTCCAGGACGGACTTTCTACACCCATATCTCCGACCAGTACGCGCCCTTCAGCGCCAAGGTGGTCAACGTCGGTGTGCGCGATTCGACCTATGTGCTCGATGGCCTGCTGTACCACGAGTCAGACTTGCGAATTGAGGAGCACTACACCGACACAGCGGGTTTTACCGATCATGTCTTCGGTCTGATGCACCTGCTGGGCTTCCGCTTCGCGCCGCGTATCCGTGACCTGGGCGACACCAAGCTGTTCATCGTCAAAGGCGATGCCGCCTATGACGCGCTCAAGCCGATGATTAGCAGCGACAGGCTGAACATCAAGCAAATTCGCGCTCATTGGGACGAAATCCTGCGGCTGGCCACCTCGATCAAGCAGGGTACGGTGACGGCCTCGCTGATGCTCAGGAAACTCGGCAGCTATCCGCGCCAGAACGGCCTGGCTGTCGCCCTGCGCGAACTGGGGCGCATCGAGCGCACGCTGTTCATTCTGGACTGGCTGCAAAGTGTGGAACTGCGCCGTCGCGTCCATGCCGGGCTGAATAAGGGCGAGGCGCGCAATGCACTGGCCAGGGCCGTGTTCTTCTACCGATTGGGTGAAATCCGTGACCGCAGTTTTGAGCAGCAGCGTTACCGGGCCAGCGGCCTCAATCTGGTGACGGCAGCTATCGTGCTGTGGAACACGGTCTATCTGGAACGGGCAACCAACGCTTTGAATGGGCACGGCAAACCGGTAGACGACACGCTGTTGCAATACCTGTCACCGCTGGGGTGGGAGCACATCAATCTGACCGGCGATTACCTCTGGCGCAGCAGCACCAAGGTCGGCGCGGGGAAGTTCAGGCCGTTGCGACCGCTGCCACCAGCTTAACGTGCTTTATTTTCCGTTTTCTGAGACGCCCCCAGATTGAGCTAAATACAGAAGGTCTAGGCTCCAGTCCACGTGTGTAAGGTAGAGATGAGGGTAACAGTGAGGGTAATGAGGTTGAGGTGCTTGCGTATTCCTTTAGAATTAATCTATTCAAGTGCACCTATCACCACCAAATAAAAAAACTCCAGCAAGCGCTGGAGTTTTTTTATTTGGTGCGGAGGTTCTTAGTTCTTGTCGGTGAACAGTTGCTTCAGCATCCACAGAGAAAAGATAGACACCATGATCATGGAACCGATTGCTGCGATATCTGCGACGAATGACATATTAATCTCCTCCCAAGAGAGTCAGGTTAAACACAATAACAACAAGGCAAGCGGGACAAATGCTAGCACAATTTTTTTTAATCGCAAGTATTTTGTGCCAACACCTGCAGCCCGCGTGGAAACCACGAAGGCAAGGGAGGGTGCTGCTGGAGACGGGAACGAGTAGCTATCGGAGACGGCTACTCGCGAGCCTCAGATTAGTCAGCTTTTTTGAACAGCTGGATGGTGATCCAGACTGCAAAGCCAACTGAGAATATCGCGGTTCCGATGGATGCTACGTCTGCAATGATCGACATTATTTTCTCTCCCTAACGAGCCTAGTTTTAGATGACAACTATAATGGCGACAGTCGCTACCGTTCTTGATGACGATATTGACCAGCGCTCCGCAAATTATATGAGTTTTTTTCTAGGGCATTCCCACAACTTTTCTAAGGCTTAGAAAACTAAGGATAAATTGTGAAATTTGTGTGAAATTTGAAATTAACCAGGTACAAGAAGTGCAAACCAAGCTCTATATAAAAACCTACGGCTGCCAGATGAACGAGTACGACTCGGACAAGATGGCCGATGTGATGCGCGCCTGTGAAGGCATGGTGCAGACCGACAAGGTTGAGGAGGCGGACATCATCCTGTTCAACACCTGTTCCATCCGGGAAAAGGCGGAGGGCAAGGTCTTTTCCGATCTGGGGCGTGCGCGCGCGCTGAAGCAGGCCAAGCCGGGGCTGTTGATCGGCGTCGGCGGTTGTGTCGCCAGCCAGGAGGGTGACGAGATCGTCCGGCGCGCACCCTATGTGGACGTGGTGTTCGGCCCGCAGACCCTGCATCGTCTGCCGCAACTGATCGCTGCGCGCCGCGCCAGCGGCAGGCCGCAGGTGGATATCAGCTTTCCCGAGATCGAGAAGTTCGATCACCTCCCGGCAACGAGGACCGCGCATGGCAGCGCCTACGTCTCCATCATCGAGGGCTGCAGCAAATATTGCACCTACTGTGTGGTGCCGTTCACGCGCGGCGAAGAGTTGTCGCGCCCGCTCGCCGACGTGATGCGCGAAGTGGACAGTCTGACCGCGCAGGGCGTGGGCGAGATCACCCTGCTGGGGCAGAACGTGAATGCCTACCAGGGCGTGAGCGAAGACGGCGATACGGTGGACTTCGCGTTCCTGCTCCGCGCTGTTGCCGCACTACCCGACGTGCAACGCCTGCGCTTTTCCACCTCGCATCCGTGCGAGATGTCGCAACGCCTTATCGATCTGTACGCGACCACGCCCAAACTGGCCAGCCACCTGCATCTGCCGGTGCAGTCCGGATCGGATCGGATCCTGGCGGCGATGAAGCGCGGCTACACCGCGTTGGAATACAAATCCATCGTGCGCAAACTGCGCGCGGCGAAACCGGACATCTCGATCACTTCCGATTTCATCGTCGGCTTCCCCGGCGAGACCGATGCCGATTTCGAAGCGACCATGAAGCTGGTGGAGGAAGTCGGCTTCGACGCCAGCTTCAGTTTCATTTTCAGCGCGCGCCCCGGCACCCCGGCCGCCGAGATGGCCGACGATACGCCTTACGAGACCAAACTCGCGCGTTTGCACCGCTTGCAAACCCGCATCCACGAACTCGAACAGCAGGTGAGTGCGGCGATGAGCGGCAGCGTGCAACGCGTGGTGGTGGAGAACATCTCGCGCAAGGATGCGCTGGAGCTGGCAGGGCGCACCGAGAACAACCGCGTGGTCAATTTCCCCGGCTCGCCCGGCATGCTGGGGCGCTATGTGAATGTGCGCATCCTGTCGGGTACCATGCATACCTTGCGCGGAGAATTGGTGATCGAGCCATGAGTGAGGCAGTGAATATTTCTTTCGAGCCGGTGGACAACGACCGTCTGTCCAGGCTGTGCGGTTCGTTCGACGAGAACCTGCGCCAGATCGAGACTGCGCTGGAAGTGAACATCGCGCGGCGCGGCGAACGTTTCACCATCAGCGGCGCGCAGGCGGCGCTGGCGCGCGGCGTGCTGGAACGTTTCTATCTCGAAGCGAAGCACGACATCACGCTGGAGCGTCTGCAACTCGGCCTGATCGAATGCATGAAGCGCGACATGCCCGATGCGAACAGCGAATCGGTGCCGCTGCTGATGACGCGCAAATCCGAAGTCCGCGGGCGTACCGTGCGCCAGAACGAATATCTGCAAGCTATTCAGGAGCACGACATCACCTTCGGCGTCGGCCCGGCCGGCACGGGCAAGACCTATCTTGCCGTCGCCTCGGCGGTGGATGCCTTGCAACGCGAGACGGTGAAAAGAATGGTGCTGGTACGTCCGGCGGTGGAAGCGGGCGAGCGACTGGGATTTTTGCCTGGCGATATGGCGCAAAAGGTCGATCCCTATCTGCGTCCTTTGTACGATGCCTTGTACGACCTGATGGGCCTGGACAAGGTCGCCAAGGCCTTCGAGCGCGGCATGATCGAAGTCGCGCCGCTGGCCTACATGCGCGGTCGCACGCTCAACCATTCCTTCATCATCCTCGACGAGGCGCAGAACACCACGCCCGAGCAGATGAAGATGTTCCTCACGCGCATCGGTTTCGGCAGCAAGGCGGTCATCACCGGCGATGTGACGCAGATCGACCTCGCGCGCGGACAGAAGAGCGGACTCAACGACGCGCGCATCGTGCTCAAGGACGTGCGCGGCATCGCATTCCAGCAATTCCTCGCCGAAGACGTGGTGCGCCATCCGCTGGTGCAGAAGATCGTCGGAGCTTACGAAAGATTCGAACAGCAAAAACCATGACAGACACACACAAACTTTCCCTGTCGGTGCAATTCGCCAGCAACGCAAAAAAATTGCCGACCCGGCAGCAGTTCCGCCGCTGGGTCAAAGTCGCGCTTGAACAGGATGTGCAGATCGCCCTGCGCATCGTGGACGAGATCGAGGGGCGCGCGCTGAACCAGAGTTACCGCGGCAAGGATTACGCCACCAACGTGCTCACTTTCGTCTACGACGATACCGATCCGCTCTATGGCGATGTTGTCATCTGCGCGCCGGTGGTGGCGCGCGAGTGCAAAGAGCAGGGCAAGGATCTGCTCGCGCATTACGCGCATCTCACCCTCCATGCCGCCCTGCATTTGCAGGGTTATGATCATGAAAAGAAACGCGATGCCGAGAAGATGGAGGCGCGCGAGACTGCGTTGATGCTGAAATTAAGGTATCCTGCACCCTATCTTATTCGCGAAGTTTAGTAATGGACGGTTCAGAAAGTAGTAACAAGCCCACCCTGTTGGAACGGCTCTCCACGTTGTTGTTGCGGGAGCCGGAAGATCGCGAGCAACTGATCACCTTGTTGCACAGCGCTTACGAGCGCAACCTGCTGGATGCCGATGCCCTTTCCATGATGGAAGGCGTCATTCAGGTGTCCGAGCGCCAGGTGCGCGAGATCATGATTCCCCGCGCGCAGATGGATGTCATCGACATCAGCCATCCGCCGGAGCAGTTCATCCCTTACGTCATCAACACCGCGCACTCGCGCTTCCCCGTCACCGACGGCGACAAAGACAACATCATCGGCATCCTGCTGGCGAAAGACCTGCTGCGTTATTACGCGGGCGAAGAATTCGACGTGCGCGACATGCTGCGTCCCGCCGTGTTCGTGCCGGAATCGAAGCGCCTCAACGTGCTGCTGCGCGATTTCCGCAGCAACCGCAACCACATCGCGCTGGTCGTCGATGAGTACGGTGGCGTGTGCGGCATGGTCACCATCGAAGACGTGCTGGAGCAGATCGTCGGCGACATCGCCGATGAATACGACTTTGATGAAGACGAAGACAACATCATCCGCCAGGACGACGCGCACTGGCGCGTGAAGGCCGACACCGAGATCGCCGACTTCAACGAAGCACTCGGCAGCGATTTCAGCGACGAGGACTACGACACCATCGGCGGCCTCGTGCTCAAGGAAGCCGGCCAGTTGCCCAAGCGCGGCGAAGTGTTCCAGATCGGCGAGTGGCGTTTCACCGTGCTGCGCGCGGACAGTCGCAGACTGCATTCCCTGCTGGTGGAACGTGCGCCGGCCGAAGAAGACGACCTCGAAGAATAGCTCTCCTAGCGCCGCAACTTGCCAAAGTCCGCCGGCTCCCATCCTCGCATCGCCAGCAGCAGTCCCAGCCCGCGCCGTTTGCTCAACGGCGCGGACAGACTCTGCTCGTGCAGCTCGGCGAACTTCAGCCGCAGCCTGCGCAGTTCATCCTGCATCTGCGCCAGCGCCTGATCGGTGAACATGCCGTGCACGAAAGTCAGCGTCTCGTCCGCATGGGCGAAGTCGCTCTTCAGGAAATCGCTCATCCCCTTGTTCTGGAAGTACTGCCGTATCGGCCCGGACGGCAGCCAATCAAAATCGCGCGCGACGTTGAGGCGGATGCGGTTGCCCGGTAGCAGGTCGATGATGCGCAGCTTGTCGAGTTGCAGCAGGTATTTGATGCACTCGGGCACGCTCAGTTTGTACAGATCCACGATCTCATCCAGCGTCCAGTGGTTCAGCGCGCAGACCGCGACCATCAGCAATCTTGAATCGGAGACGACTTCGCGTTCCTGCTTCTCGGTAAGCGAACTCAGCCGCGCCTGTCCCGCCTGTGCCTCCTTCGACAATTCCGCCAGGGTATAGCCGAGCAGATTGCTGATCTGCACCAACCGCTCGACGGTGAAGCGGCCGGAAGCGAACAGCCGCTTCACGCTGGGCTCGGAAAGCTTGAGCGCGCGGGCGACATCGCGGTAGGTCATTCCCTGATTTTTGAGCTGTTTCTTGAGAGTGGCGATCAGTTGGGTGGCTTCGGTCATGGCGGCAGTATCGCTATTCGATACTTAATAGTCTAGATATCGCTGCTCGGACGGTCAATAGTTTTGTTTTGCGCGACTCGCGGCTATCGTGGCGCCACCTCAACAACACGAGAGAGAACAAATGAAACCTTCCATCGATATCCTGCGCAGCGCGCACGCCTTGCTGCTGAGTGCAGTCTTATTCAGCACGCCAGTGTGGGCGGGACAGCAGACCGCACCCGCCACACCGGCGAAACTCGACGAACTGGCTAGGCAACTTCAGGTCGGCGACGTGGTGTTCATCCGCATCCCCAGACAACCCTTCACCCAGGTCTCGGATGCGACATCGAGCTGGACCAACCATGTTGGCATCGTGAGCGACATGTCCGGCAAGGAGCCGCTGATCGCGGAAAGCCGGGTGCCGCTTTCGGGCGAAACGACACTGAGCAAATTCGTGCAGCGTTCCGACAATGGAAGAGTCGCCGTAATGCGACTGGCTACACCGCTCGATGCGAAGCAGCAACTGAAACTCGGAAAGGCCGTGGCCGCCAGGAGCGGTATCCTGTACGACTCGGGTTTCGATATGAATTCGAAGAAGCAATTTTGTTCGCGCTATGTGCGCGAAGTGGTGGACGAGGCGGCGGGGGTGAAGCTGGGCGAGGTGGAAGACTTCGCCACCCTGCTGAAGCGCAACCCGGAAGCGGGCCAGACCTTCTGGAAGGTGTGGTACTTCGGCAGCATCCCGTGGCAACGCAAGACCGTCACCCCGGCCAGCCTGCTGAACGACAAACAACTGCATGCCGTCTTTGACGGCAATGCGAAATGACCCATCGAGGAAACTGGAGACGAATATGTTGAAATACACGATCCGATTCATCCTGAAGTATGTCCTGCGCATCCTGTTCCGCGTGCGCGTGTCCGGACTGGACAAGGATATCGACACCCGCAAGCTGCTGGTCATCGCCAACCACGAGTCGTTCCTGGACGGCCTGCTGCTGGGCCTGAACCTGCCGTTCGATCCGGTGTTCGTGGTGCACACCGGTGTGACGCGCAACTTCCTGTTCCGCCAGGTGCTGCGCCTGAGCGACTACCTGGCTGTTGATCCTGCCAGCCCGATGGCGGTCAAGGGCATCATCAAGCTGGTCGAATCGGGTCGCCCGGTGGTGATCTTCCCCGAAGGGCGTATCACTGTGACGGGTTCGCTGATGAAAGTGTACGAAGGCCCGGCCTTCGTCGCCGCCAAAACGGGCGCGACCATTTTGCCGGTGCGCCTGGACGGTGCGGTGCGCTCCTACTTCAGCCGCATCTCCGGGCGCGCGCCGCGCAGCCTGTTCCCGCGTATCACCATCTCGGCGCAGGCCACTACGGTCATCAACATGCCGGAAGGCGGTACCGCGAGGCAGCGCCGCCGCAAGGCGGGCGAAGAGATGCGCAAGCTGATGCAGAAGATGATCTTCGAATCGCGTCCGAAGCAGACGCTGTATTCCGGCCTGCTCGAAGCGATGGATATCCACGGTCGCCGCCGCAGCGTGGTGGAGGACGTGAAGCAGATCGAATACAGCTACAACGACCTGCTCAAGATGACGCTGGCGCTGGGGCGTATCGTCGCCAAACACAGCGCGCCGGAAGAATGCGTCGGCATCCTGATGCCCAACCTCGCGCCCACCGTCGGCATGATGATTGGCACCAGCGCGCAGGGCCGCGTCCCCGCTATGCTGAACTACAAGGCAGGTGCGGGTGGCATGCTGGACGCCTGCACCGCAGCAAAGATCCGCACCGTGTTCGCCTCGCGCGCCTTCATCGAACAGGCGAAGCTGGAGGCCGATGTGGCGGGCATGACTGGCGTGAACATTCTGTATCTGGAAGACCTGCGCGAACAGATGGGCTTTGGCGACAAGCTGTGGGTGCTGTTCGGCATGTCTTTCCCGCGCCTGATGGAAAAGTGCAGCGACCCGGAAAGCCCGGCGGTGGTGCTGTTCACCTCCGGCTCCGAAGGCAAGCCCAAGGGCGTGGTGCTGTCGCATCGCGCGCTGCTCTCCAACATCGCGCAGATCCGCTCCATCATCGACTTCTCGGCGGAAGACAAAGTGCTCAACGCGCTGCCGATCTTCCATTCCTTCGGCCTCACCGGCGGTGCGCTGCTGCCCATCATGACCGGCATGAACCTGTTCCTGTATCCCACGCCGCTGCACTACCGCGTGATCCCCGAGATCGCCTACGACCGCGGTTGCAGCGTGCTGTTCGGCACCAGCACTTTCCTGGCCAACTATGCCAGGTTCGCGCACCCCTACGATTTCTACCGCCTGCGTTATGTGGTGGCGGGCGCGGAAAAACTCTCCACTGCGGTGCGTGACTTGTGGTTCGAGAAATTCGGCATTCGCATATTTGAAGGCTACGGTGCGACCGAGACCGCACCGGTGCTGGCGGTGAATACGCCGATGGCCTATCGCAGCGGCACAGTGGGTCAGTTCTTGCCGTGCATCGAGTATCGTCTGAACCCCGTGCCGGGAATCGACAAGGGCGGCATGCTGCATGTGCGCGGCCCCAATGTGATGTCGGGTTATTATCGCTACGACAACCCCGGCGTGCTGCAACCGCCGAGTTCCGAGGCGGGCGAGGGCTGGTATGAGACCGGCGATGTGGTTTCGGTCGATGAGGACGGCTTCGTCTCCATCGTCGGGCGCGTGAAGCGTTTCGCCAAAGTGGCGGGCGAGATGGTCTCTCTGGAAGTGGTGGAGAAAGTGGCATTGCAGGCGTCCCCGGACGCGATGCACGGTGCCACCACACAACCCGACGGCGGACGCGGTGAGGCCATCGTGCTTTTCACCACCGACGGCGGCCTGACGCGCGATGCCTTGGTGGAGTCCGCCAGAAAGATGGGCGTGTCCGAGATCACTGTGCCACGCAAGATCCAGAAAGTCGATGCGCTGCCGCTGCTGGGCACGGGCAAGACCGACTATGTGACTTTGAACAAGATGGCGGAGACATTGCAATGAGCGAAAGAAAAACTCTGGATATGCCGCTGCTCTCAATGGGCATGCTGTCGGTGCTGGTGGCGCAGTTCTTCTCCGCGCTGGCCGACAACGCCATCCTCATCGCGGCTATCGCCATCGTCAAATCGCAGGGGCTGCCCAACCTGGTGCCGCTGTTGCAGGAGTCTTTCGTCCTGCCTTTCATCCTGCTGGCGCCTTTCGTTGGCCAGATCGCCGACGGCTTTCCCAAGGGCCGCGTGATGCTGGTAGCCAACCTGGTCAAACTTTCCGGTGCGCTGGCCATGGTGTTCGGCGTCAACCCGCTCACCGCCTACGCCATCATCGGCATCGGCGCGGCGATGTATTCGCCCGCAAAATACGGCATCCTGTCGCAGATGTTCGGCCCGGCCTCGCTGGTGCGCGCCAACAGCATGATGGAAGGTTCCACCATCGTCGCTATCCTGCTCGGCGTGCTGCTCGGCGGCTGGCTGGCCGACCATTCGCTGCACTGGGCGTTCATCGGCGTGGTGTCGGCATACGGCGTGGCCGCCTTCGCCAACCTGTTCATCCCGGCACTGCCTGCCGAAAAAGCGGGCGAGAGCTTCCACCCGTGGCGGTTGCTGAAGAAGTTCCTGACTTCGCTGTCCGTGATGTTAAGGGATCCGGATACGCGCTTCAGCCTGCTTGGCACCAGCGTGTTCTGGGGCAGCGGCATCACTCTGCGCCTGATGCTGTTCGCCTGGGTACCCGCCGCGCTGCTGATCACCGACAACCAGACCCCCGCCAACCTGATGGGCGCAGTCTCCATCGGCATAGTGCTGGGGGCGGTGGCCGCGGGACTGTGGGTGTCGCTGGCCAAGGTCAACCGCGCGCTCATCGGCGGCCTGCTGCTCGGCCCTGTCATTCTGCTGCTTGGCTTCGTTAACGATCTCTCGTCAGCCTATATCCTTATGATTGTCAGTGGTATCTGCGGCGGATTCTTCGTCGTGCCGCTGAACGCGCTGCTGCAGGAGCGCGGACACAAGAGCATAGGCGCCGGCAATGCGCTGGCAGTGCAGAATTTTGCCGAGAACATCGCGATGCTGTTGTTCGTGGGCGGATACAGTTGGGCAGCGGCTGCGGGTGTGCCGGTCACGGTCAGTGTTGTAGCCTTTGGGCTTGTGCTGTTTGTGCTGCTTGGGGTGATAGGCGGTCTGGCGGGGATGCGGAGAAAGCGTGCCTGAATGTCCGGGCAGGGATGCGCTGCGTAAGGTGGACGTATGTTCAACCCGCTTCCGCGGTGCTAGTATGGAAACAGTAATACTGTTTACGATACTGGCAGTGTAAGCGCTCTCTATGCAAAGGGAGCAGGTCGCGTTGAAAATGCCTTTCACTAGCCTGGTCGTATGTGATGCACGAGAAAAACCGGATTATCAACTGAGGAGATGAGTATGAAAGTAGCAGGTATCGTTGTATTGGTGTTTTCGTTGGGCGCAAACGGTTTGCCGGCGCAGGCAGCGCTTATGGGGAACGCGGGGTATGTGGTGGATTCTTCCAACCAGATCGTGATGAGCGGTTCCGGCGAGTGTTGGCACACGATCGTCTGGACTCCTGCGCTGGCGGTTGAAGGGTGCGAAAAGGGTGCTTCCAAGCCTGCAGCCAAAGCTGCTGAGGCTGCGCCTGCCACCCGATCTGTTGCGCAGCCGACTCCGGCACCCGCAGCTGTAGTAGCTTCCGTGTCCGCACCCAAGGCTGACGCATGGAAAACAGTGTTGTCCGATAAGCCGTTCCGTCTGGAAGGGGCAAGTTTTGCCACCGGCTCCTCTGCCTTGTTGGCATCGGCCAATGAGAAGCTCCAGGTTGTCGTGGATGCCGCCAAACAGCATCCCGAGATCGCTCTCGAAGTGAGTGGGTATACCGATGATCGTGGCAGCAAGGCAAACAACCAGAAGCTGTCACAGGATCGTGCCGATGCGGTGAAGGTATATCTGGTGAAGCAGGGGGTTGCAGTTGGCAATATCACCGCAAAGGGATATGCCGATGCACAGCCGATTGCCGACAACAATACGGCGGCGGGGCGTGCGGCCAATCGACGCGTTGAAGTACGCTACGTTATCAAGGAAGAAACGAAAGTGCGCGTGACCGAATAAGCCAGTCAGGCGTGCGATAAAAAGAAAGCGGGACAAGCCCGCTTTCTTTTTGCCTGCGAATCTCTAGAACTTCTCATCCTCGCGTAGATAGCGCCACATTCCCACCGGCAGATCGCCTAGCCTTACCCTGCCGATGCGCACGCGCTTCAGCGAGGAGACTCTCAGACCAACCATCTCGCACATGCGGCGGATCTGGCGTTTTTTGCCCTCGACTAGGATGAAGCGCAGCTGGTCCTCATTCTGCCAGGCCACTTTGGCGGGTTTGAGTTTCTTGCCGTCCAGCGACAGGCCGTGGTTGAGCATGGCCAGTCCGTTGCTGTCGATCTTGCCCTGCACGCGTACCAGATATTCCTTTTCAACGGGAGAGTCTTCGCCGATGAGCTGTTTGGCGACGCGGCCGTCCTGGGTCAGCACCAGCAAGCCGGTGGAGTCGATGTCGAGGCGTCCGGCGGGGGCGAGGTTGAGCATCTGGCTGCGGTGGAAGCGCTGCGGCGATTTGTCTTCCTCCCAGCGGGTTTTGGCATCGATCAGCAGGATGGCGGGTTTATAGCCCTGTTCGGCCTGTCCCGACACATAGCTCACGGGCTTGTGCAGCAGGATGGTGACGCGCCCTTCCTGTTTGGCCTGTGCGGCTTTTTCCAGTGTGATCTTTTGCGTCGGCAATATCTTGGTGCCGAGTTCGCTGACGGTCTCGCCGTCCACCTTCACCCAGCCTTTGGCGATGTAATCGTCCGCTTCGCGGCGCGAGCAGAGGCCCTGTTCGGACATTAATTTCGAGAGTCGTATCTTTTCCATATTTAACCTAATGCCGGGAACAGGCCGCGCAGCCCCCCGGCCATGAATTCAACCGCGATCGCGGCAAGTAACAAACCCATCAGGCGCGTGACGATGTTGCTGCCTATCGAGCCCAGACGTTGCGAGACCCACGGCGCGATGAGGAAGGTGAGCCACACGGTGACGCTTAATAAAACCAGGATGAATCCCATCGCCGCGTAATGTCCGGGGTCGCCGGCCTTGTGCGCATTGAGGATCACCGTGCTGATCGCGCCGGGTCCGGCCAGCAGCGGGGTCGAGAGCGGCACGATGGCGACCGAGGAAGTTGCATCGCCATCGGAGTCGTCCGGCGTGCGTTTGGGCTTGTCGCCGATGAGCATGTTGATCGACATCAGCAGCAGCAGGATGCCGCCCGCGGTGCGGAAGGAATGGATGCTGATGCCGAAGAAATCCAGTATCGCCTCGCCCAGCAACAGCGCGGCGAGCAGGATCACCAGCACCGAGATCGAAGCAATGCGCCCGACGCGCTCGCGCTTCTGCGCCGTCATCCCCGCGGTGAAAGCGATGATGATGGGAATGATCCCGACCGGATCGATGATCGCGAACAGGCTGATGAAGATCTTTGTGTATTCGGTGAAATCTAACATTGTGTCTTTATACGATGTGATCGACCAATTGTCCGACCGCCATGCGCAGTCTGCGCGACAGGCTGACGGCGATGGCGCGGATGACTCTTGCGCCGATGCGCGGGTGTTCTTCCAGCATCTTGTCCAGCGCCTCTTTGGAAAGCGTCAGCAGGATGCTGTCCTCGGTAGCACGGCAGGTGGCGGAGCGGCGTTCGCCGTCCAGCACGGCCATCTCGCCGACCGCACGACCATGGCCCAGCGTGACCATCTCCACCTGTTCCTCGTTCTGATTCGCCTTGATCACCGAGATGCTGCCGGAATGCACGATGCACATGAAAGTGCCGACATCGCCTTCGCTGAAGACGACTTCATCCATTGCGATCTTGCTGATGCCGAAATAGTGCGCGGCCGCACGCAATTCTGCCGGTGGCAGATGATTGAACAGGTCGCAATCGATCAGCATGGAGCTGATCTCTTCGAGCAGGGCGGAATGGCTGGACATGATGCGAGTCTGGCTAAGGTGACGTGCGGCGGAAGTTACACCGTATAATCTGGCGAATCAACTTTATCGCCGCTATCCGTGAAAAAACTCATCACTTCGCCGTACTTGATCGCCCTTCTTGCGGGTGTTGTTGCCGTGTTCGGCTTCGCCCCCTTCGGTATCTTCCCCTTGCCCGTGTTCTCGCTCGCCGTGTTGTTCTGGCTGTGGAGCCGCGCTGAACGCCCCGCCCAGGCGGCCTGGCTGGGTTTTGCTTTCGGCTTGGGTCTGTTCTGTGCGGGCATCGGCTGGATCTACGTCGCACTCCATATATATGGCTACATGCATCCCCTGCTGGCGGGGTTGGCGACCGCGCTGTTCGCAGCGGTGAACGCCACGCTGCCAGCGCTGGCAGGATATGTACAGGCAAAGTTCAGGGCGCCTGCGAACCTTCGCATCCTGCTCATCATGCCCGCCATCTGGACCCTCGCCGAATGGCTGCGCGGTCTGCTGTTCACCGGCTTCCCCTGGCTCTCGATGGGTTACTCGCAAGTGCCGACCAGCCCACTGGCCGGTTATGCGCCACTGCTCGGCGTGTTCGGCGTCTCGCTCATCCTCGCGGCGAGCGCCGGGCTGTTGCTGGTGTTGTGGAACGTGCGCTGGAGCAAGCCGGGCAAGCTCAGCGCGGCGACACTGTCCGGGTTGTGGATTTGCGGCGCGGCGCTGAGTCTGGTCGGCTGGACGCAGCCGCTAGGCGAACCGCTTAAGGTCAGCCTGCTGCAGGGCAACATCGCGCAGGACGCAAAGTTCGACGAAGAGCGGCTCATCGACACCCTCGAAACCTACCGCCGCCTCGCCGAAGGCACGGATGCCCGGCTCATCGTCCTGCCCGAGACCGCACTGCCGCTGCTGCGCGACAACGTGCCCGACACCTACGAATTCATCCTCGGCAACCATGCGCGTCGCAACGGCGGCGACATTCTCATTGGCGCGTTCGAGAAAGAAGACGGCAACTACTACAACAGCATCTATTCCCTCGGCAGCTCCGATACCCAGCACTACCGCAAGAACCACCTCGTCCCCTTCGGCGAGTTCATCCCGCTGCGCTCTGTGCTTGGTTGGCTCATCAACGAAGTGCTGCAGATCCCCATGGGCGACCAGACCAGGGGCGGCGCTGACCAGCCGCCCCTGAATGTTGCCGGGCAAAAGGTCGCCATCAACATCTGCTACGAAGACGCCTTCGGCGAAGAGATCATCCACGCTCTGCCCGAAGCCACGTTACTGGTGAACGTCACCAACGACGCCTGGTACGGTGAATCGCACGCCGCCATGCAACACAACCAGCTCTCGCAGATGCGCGCACTCGAGACCGGCCGCATGGCGCTGCGCGCCACCAACACCGGCGTCACTTCTGTGATCGATAAAGATGGCCGCATATTGGACATGCTGCCGCAGTTCGAGGAGGGAGTTCTGACGGCGGAGGTGCAGGGGTATGAGGGGAGTACGCCGTATGTTTGGTGGGGGAATGCTGCAATGCTGCTGCTGGTGGCGGGAATGCTCTTTGTGGCGTGGAGACTGCGCCGAAGATGAGCTGGGTCTGCTACCTCCTACAGTGCGCCGACAACACCCTCTACTGCGGCATCACCAACGACCTCGACAAGCGCCGCGCCGCGCATAACGCTGGCGAAGGTGCCAAGTACACGCGTGGGCGGACACCGGTGAAACTGGTATATCGCGAACTCTGCGCCGACAAATCCGCCGCCCTGAAACGGGAGAGGGAGATCAAAGCCTTGTCCCGCGCTGAAAAGCTGGCGTTATGCGGGGTGACGTAACCCGCCTAAACCCGTAAAATGCGGCCTTTCGCAAATATCAGCGGTTAATCAGTACATGCTCACTTTTCAGCAAGTCATCCTGACGCTACAGAAATTCTGGGACAAGCAGGGCTGCGCGCTGCTGCAGCCCTACGATATCGAGGTTGGCGCGGGCACCTTTCATACCGCGACTTTCCTGCGCGCGATCGGGCCGGAGCCTTGGCGCGCGGCCTATGTGCAACCCTCGCGTCGTCCAAAAGACGGCCGCTACGGCGAGAACCCCAACCGCCTGCAGCACTACTATCAATATCAGGTGGTGCTGAAACCTTCCCCCGACAACATCCAGGAACTCTATCTCGACAGCTTGCGCGCGCTGGGTATCGATACCTCCGTGCATGACATCCGCTTCGTCGAGGACGACTGGGAATCGCCGACGCTGGGCGCCTGGGGGCTGGGTTGGGAAGTGTGGCTGGACGGCATGGAAGTCACGCAGTTCACCTATTTCCAGGAAGTCGGTTCTCTCACCTGCAAGCCGGTGCTGGGAGAGATTACCTATGGGCTGGAGCGTCTGGCCATGTATCTGCAGGGCGTGGAGAACGTGTTCGATCTGGTGTGGGCCAAGAACGGCGACACGGTAGTCACCTACGGCGATGTGTATCACCAGAACGAAGTCGAGCAGTCGAAGTACAACTTTGAGCATTCCAACGTCGAGATGCTGTTCCGCCATTTCAACGAATACGAGGGCGAGGCCAAGCGTCTGATGGACGCGGGCTTGCCGTTGCCGGGATTCGAGATGGTGATGAAGTGTTCGCACACCTTCAACCTGCTGGATGCGCGCGGTGCGATCTCGGTGACCGAACGCGCGGCCTACATCGGCCGGGTGCGCGCCCTGGCGCGCCAAGTGGCTCAGGCCTATTACGATTCACGCGAAGCATTTGGATTCCCGATGGCCAAGGTCGGAGGGAAGAAGAAATGAGAGCGACATTACTGATCGAGCTGTTGACCGAAGAGCTGCCGCCCAAGGTGCTGGAGAAGCTCTCCACCACGTTCGCGCATGAGGTGAACAACGCACTGAGCGAGCAGGCGCTGCTGAACGAATCCAGCGTGTGCACGCCGTATTGCACGCCGCGCCGTCTGGCGGTGAGCATCACCGAAGTCGCGCTGCAGCAACCCGACCGTATCATCGAGCGCAAGGGGCCGGCTGTCGCGGCCGGTCTGGATGCCGAAGGCAAGCCAACCAAGGCGCTGGAAGGTTTCATGCGTTCGGCCAACGTCACCCTGGCGCAATTGCAGCGCATCGGCGAAGGCAAGGCGGAGTGTTTCGTCGCGCGTATCGAACAGAAGGGCAAGGCGCTGGACGAATACCTGCAGGACATCGTGATACAGGCATTGAAGAAACTGCCGGTGCCCAAGCTCATGCGCTGGGGCGATTCCGAACACCAGTTCGTGCGCCCTGTGCACGGGCTGATCATCCTGCATGGCAGCCGTGTGGTAGCGGCTGTGCCGCTGGGACTCACCAGCGGCAATGTCACCAGCGGCCACCGTTTCCTGTGCAGCGAACGCGTCACCCTCAACGAGGCGGACGATTACGAAGCCACGCTGGCGCGCGACGGGCGCGTGGTCGTCAGTTTCGCGCAACGGCGCGAGAGCATCGTGGCACGGCTGGACCAGTTGGCCGAGGAGAATGAAGCGATCTGGGTGGGGCATGCCAACTTCGACCTGGAGAAACTGCTGTCCATGTCCAACGAGGAGCGCAGCGTGCTGAGTTCTTTGCTGGACGAAGTGACCGGTCTGGTCGAGTGGCCGGAAGTCTATGTCGGCGAGTTCGAGGCGGAATTCCTCGAAGTGCCACAGGAATGTCTGATCCTCACCATGCAGCAGAACCAGAAATACTTCCCGCTGCTGGATGCCTCCACCGGCAAGCTGCTGAACAAGTTCCTCATCGTCTCCAACATGCAGGTGAGCGATCCGCATCACATCATCGAGGGCAACCAGCGCGTGGTGCGTCCGCGCCTGTCCGATGCGCGTTTCTTCTTCAACCAGGACCGCAAGCAGAAGCTGGAGTCGCGCGTCGCCAAGCTCGGCAACGTGGTCTACCACAACAAGCTGGGTACGCAGTTGCAGCGCGTCGAGCGCATCACCACGCTGGCCGGCACCATCGCGCGCCTGCTCGAAGCGGACAAGGGCAAGGTCGAACTGTCCGCGCGCTTGTGCAAGGCCGACCTGCTCACCGATATGGTCGGCGAGTTCCCCGAGTTGCAGGGCATCATCGGCCGTTACTACGCCTTTCACGACGGTGAAGATTTGGAAGTGGCGAACGCCATCGAGATGCACTATCACCCGCGCTTCGCTGGCGATTCGCTACCGATGGGCGCGGTCGCCTGTTGCGTGGCGCTGGCGGACAAGCTGGAGACCATCGTTGGCATCTACGGCGTCGGCCAGGTGCCGACCGGCGACAAGGACCCGTTCGGTCTGCGCCGCCAGGCGCTGGGCATCCTGCGCATCCTGATCGAGACGCCGTACGACCTGTCCCTGCCCGCGTTGCTCAAGGCGACTGCCGACAATTTTCCCGCCGGGATGTTGAGCGCGACGGTGGCTGTGGATGTCGAAGGCTTCATGATGGACCGCATGCGCGGCTATCTGCGCGAACGCAGTTTCGAGGTTTCGCAGATCGAGGCGGTGCTGGCTGTGCTGAACGGCCGCTTGCATGAGGCGATGCCGCGCTTGCAGGGCGTGCGCACGTTTGCAGCACTGGCCGTGGCCAAGGATCTGGCCGCCGCCAACAAACGCGTGCAGAACATCATGCGCAAGAACCAGGAAGAACTGGGCGCGGCGATAGCGAATGCCGTGTTCGATCCCGCGCTGATGACCGACGATGCCGAGCGCAACCTGCACCAGTCGATGCTGGACATCACGCCGTTCGCGCAGGGCTACTTTAGCCGCGGCGAATACGGTCAGAACCTCAAGGCACTGGTCACGCTCAAGCCGTTCATCGACGATTTCTTCGATCAGGTGATGGTGATGGCGGAAGACCAGAAACTGCGCATCAACCGTGCGCTGCTGCTCAAACAACTCGGCAACCTGATGAACCAGGTAGCGGATATCTCCAAACTGGCGGCATGACCAAGCTCATCGTTCTCGACCGCGACGGCGTCATCAACTTCGATTCCGACCAGTTCATCAAGAGTCCGGATGAATGGAAGCCCATTCCCGGCAGTCTTGAAGCGATCGCGCGCCTGTGCCAGGCCGACTATCGTGTGGTGGTGGCGACCAACCAGTCCGGCCTCGGACGCGGGCTGTTTGATATGCAGACGCTGAACGCTATCCACGACAAGATGCACAAGGCCTGTGCGCAGGTTGGCGGCCGCGTCGATGCGGTGTTCTTCTGCCCGCACACCAACGATGCGAACTGCGACTGCCGCAAACCCAAGAGCGGCATGCTGGAAGAGATTTCCCTGCGTTACGGCGTCAATATGAAGGGTGTGCCCTCGGTAGGCGATTCTCTGCGCGACCTTGAGGCAGCAGCAAGGCTGGAGGCGCAACCGATACTGGTACTCAGCGGCAAGGGGGCCAAGACGCAGGCCAAAGGCGGTTTGCCGGAAAGCACCCTGATCTACCCAGATCTGGCGGCTGTGGTGGCGACACTGGTATGACCTTCATCCGTTCGCTCATCTTTTTCATCGCGCAGCTCATCTGGACGCCTATCTACGCCTCGTTGGTGCTCTTCATCTTTCCGCTGCCGCCCCACACCCGCTACCGTATCGCGACCGGCCTCGCCTACAGCACGATGTGGCTGCTGCGCATGATCTGTGGCATCAGGATGGAAGTGCGCGGCGCGGAGAACATCCCGAAGCAGCCGTGCATCGTGATGTGCAAGCACCAGTCGGCCTGGGAGACTTTTTCGCTGCAGACGGTGTTCCCCGACCAGGTGTGGGTGCTCAAGCGCGAACTGTTGTGGCTGCCGTTCTTCGGCTGGGGCCTGGCGCTGACCAGCCCCATCGCCATCGACCGCAGCAAGGGCAAACAGGCGATGAAGCAACTGCTGGAGCAGGGCAAGGACAGACTGGATAGCGGTTTCTGCGTGGTGATCTTCCCCGAGGGCACGCGCATGCCCTACGGGGTGCGCGGCAAATACAAGATCGGCGGTGCGCTGCTCGGCGAGTCCAGCGGCGCACCCGTGGTGCCGGTGGCGCACAACGCGGGCAAATTCTGGGGGCGCAATTCCTTCCTCAAACATCCCGGCACCATCGTGATGAGTATCGGCCAGCCCATCGATCCGGCAGGCCTCAAGGCGGACGAGATCAATCGCCGCGTCGAGGACTGGATCGAGAATGAAATGATCAAGCTGGCTTGATGTTCAAGGCATTACGTCGCAAAGCAGCTCCCCCTGTCGTCGAACAACGCAACATCCTCCTTTCCGGCAAAGAGATCAGCTACACCCTCAAACGCAGCGGTTATCGGCGCAGCATCGGCCTGCGCATCGACGATCGCGGGTTGGTCGTCAACGCGCCGCTGCGCGCTTCCGAGAAATGGCTGCACAGCGTATTGCTGGACAAGGCCGATTGGGTGGTCGACAAGCTGGGCGACTGGCAGGCGAGAAAAGCTCCGCCGATATGCTGGGCGGACGGCGCGCGCATCCCCTTCCGCGGCGAAGAGTTCACCCTGCTGCTGACGCCGAAGAAACGCGGCGCAGTGGCACAGTTGCACGGCGAGGTGCTGCATGTGCCGGTCGGTGCCGGGGCGGAGGCCGCGGACATCGAGAAGGTCGTGACGCGCTGGTACCGCATCGAGGCGCTACGCGTGTTCGGGGAATGCGCGGAGCATTTCGGGCCGCTACTGAAAGTCGTCCCGCGCGAGATCAAGCTGTCGACGGCGCGCACCCAGTGGGGCAGTTGCACCGTGCACGGCGTGGTGCGGCTGAACTGGCAACTGGTGAAGATGCCGCTGCACCTGATCGATTATGTGGTGGTGCACGAGCTGGCGCACTTGGTCGAGATGAACCATTCGCCCGCGTTCTGGCAGGTGGTGGAGAGCGCCTGCCCGGAATATAAAGAATGTCGGGCCGAGCTGCGCAGTTACGGGGTGGCGGAGTAGGGAGTTATTGGGTGCGACAAAGCCTTGTGGCGCTGAAAGCGCGACTGGGCTTTGCGGTGAAGGCTCATATTCGGTTTTGGCCGAATGTGATGCCGGAGCCACAATATGCCCGATATAGATCCGCAGGCCGGAACGGCCTGCGACAATATGACGCATTCCCAAACGAATGGATCGGGAATAGAGTTCTTCCTGCCAGCCGGGTGGACAACCTTCCCTTAGTCTCCTCCCAGATGAAAGAAATCTTCCTCCGGTTGGCCCCTTCCCTATATATCCAGTTTCTTTCCTGAACCCATCTGCACCAGTTCGCCCAGTCTTGCGAACAATTCGCTGCCATCGCGCTGGCTGAACCAGCGTCCGTCCTGCATCGCGTAATGGAAACCGCCGGACTTGGCGGCCAGCCAGATCTCGCGGTTGGGCACATGGCGGTTGACGATGACCTTGCTGCCGTCGGTGAACTCCATCTCCAGCACCGAGCCGTTGCTGTCGTATTCGATATCGGCGTCGCCGGCATCGAGTGCGGCCTCGATGCGGTCGAATACGGCATCGGCCAGTTCCTTGAATTCGCTTTCGTTCATGTCTTTTCCTATCGTTTTCCGATCAGCATACTGCTGTTGCTCTGGTTTACCTGGAAATGGCTCAGCACGTTGGCACCGAGCAGATTGGTATCCATATTCGGCATCACCGCGACAGTGATGTTCTCCAGCACGAAATTACCCAGCGTCATGCGCGTCACCAGCGCGATGCAGCCGGTCGCCGTGCCGTTCGCGGTCTGGAACTGCACTTCCTTGCAGTTGCGGATGCCGGCCTGGCGCGCAATGTCTCTGGAGATGGAAGTGACCGAGGCGCCGGTATCCACCATGAAGGTGACCGGGACGTTCTCGATGGTGCCGGGCAGGTAAAAATGGCCGTTCGCCTGGCGCTGCACTTCCAAGCTGCCGTCACCGGAGAAGGTGGGCGCCGGCAAAGCCACTTCGGGAGTGGCGGTTTTGACGAACAACTGGAAATCCTCCATGCCCGCGCCGGAGGATTGCGCGGCGAGCTGCATGGGCTTGTCCATCTCCACGGTCAACGATTTGTCGAACTTGAGGATATGCCCGTCGGAGAAACCGCGCCTTGCATTGCACCAGGCAGTGCCGACGCCGAACATCATGTCGTACTGTCCGGCAGGCAGGTGCAGGATGACGCTCTGTCGGGCATGGACCAGAACCGACATGGACGGGATGACGGTGTTGGGGGCGGCGAGGATCAGCAGCAGGGGATGGGCATGGTCGTTCTTGAGCGTGATCTCGGGATCGTTCGGCCCGCCGTTGCGCAGGCCGCTTTCGGGGAACACGGTGATACTGCCGTTGGCGGGGAAGCCGCCCTCGCATTGCTGGCCGAGGTCGAGCTGGCTGACGGAGACGGTTTCCGGCTGAGCGTCGGCTTTATCAGCGTTCACTGCAGGAGGGTTCATCTTCTGCGCCGCCCAGAAGCCGATCAATCCTGCCAGCAGCACGATGAGGATGTTGCGCAGTCCGTGACTTTCCCGGACTTCCCGGTAGGCGACAGGGTCGGGTCGCTGGCGAACAGCTTGCGGCTGAGCGACGGGGGCGCGCGCATTGATCGGGTCGCTGGCGATGGTCTGCTCGATGATCTCGCCCAGTCTGGCGAAAAGCTCGCTCCGGTCATGCGTGTGCCAGCCGCCGTCGCGGTGGATGAACTCGATGCCGCCGGAGCGGGTAGCTACCCAGACGTTCTGCGTGTGGCTGTCGAAATTGACCAGCAGGCGCTGGCCGTCGGCAAAATCCAGGCGCAGCGCATTACCGGTGAGGTGCTGACGGATGTCCACGCCGCGCTCGTTCACCAGCTGCTGGATGCGGGCGAACAATGCGCTGCCCGGCTCGTGGTTGGTGCTTTCCGTCATATAATCCCGCTCGTTCCCATTTCCACTTCAAGAAAGACAAAGTGATGCGTGTAATCGGCATTATGTTGCTGTTGTTGGTCGCCATGCAAGGATGCGGGCGTAAAGGCTCGTTGTTTCTATCACCGCCACCGCCCGCTGATGCGAAGTCCGTTTCCGATCAACCCGAACCGAAGAAACAGTCATGAGTGATTATTTCCATTACCAGCAAGACCAATTGTTCGCCGAGAACGTTCCGCTGGGCGATATCGCCCAGCGCTTCGGCACGCCGTGCTACGTCTATTCGCGCGCTGCGCTGAGCGACGGCTATTGCCAGTTCGCCGAAGCGTTCAAGAGCCGCGACCATCTGATCTGTTACGCGGTGAAGGCCAATTCCAACCTCGCCATCCTTAACCTGTTCGCGCGTCTGGGGGCCGGGTTCGACATCGTCTCCGGTGGCGAATTGCAGCGCGTGCTGGCGGCTGGCGGCACTGCGAGCAAAGTGGTGTTCTCTGGCGTGGGCAAAAGCGAGGCCGAGATGAGACAGGCGCTGGACGCCGGAATCCTCTGCTTCAACGTCGAATCTCCGTCAGAACTCGATCGGCTCAACGAAGTGGCGGGCAGCATGGGCAAGGTCGCGCCGATCAGTTTGCGCGTGAACCCGGATGTCGACGCCAAGACGCATCCCTATATCTCCACCGGGCTCAAACAGAACAAGTTCGGCGTGGCGTACACCGAGGCGTACGAACTGTACCGCAAGGCGGCGGCCATGCCGCATCTGCGTGTCACCGGGATGGATTGCCACATCGGTTCGCAACTCACCGAGACCAGCCCGTTCATCGCGGCGGCGGAAAAGGTGCTGGCGCTGGCCGATCGCCTGGCTGCCGCCGGTATCGTTCTGGAGCATCTCGACCTCGGCGGCGGTCTCGGCATCCGCTATGACGACGAGACGCCGCCGTCCATCGCCGAATACGCGCAAGCCTTGCTGGGCGCGCTGCGGGGACGGACAGAGAAAGTCATCGTCGAGCCCGGCCGGGTGCTGGTCGGCAACGCCGGGGTGCTGCTCACTCGTATCGAATATCTCAAGCATGGCGAGGAGAAGAACTTCGCCATCGTCGATGCCGCGATGAACGATCTCATGCGTCCGGCACTTTACGATGCCTGGCACGCCATCTTGCCGGTGCAGAAAAGAGGGCAGGAAAAGCAGCTCTACGAGGTGGTCGGGCCGATCTGCGAGACCGGCGATTTTATCGGTCATGCCCGCGAAATGGCCGTGGCTAAAGGCGATGCGCTTGCCGTGATGTCCGCCGGCGCTTACGGGATGAGCATGAGCTCGAACTACAACACGCGTCCGCGCGCGGCCGAAGTGATGGTCGACGGAGCCGAAATCCATCTTGTCCGCGAGCGCGAAACAGTGCGCCAGCTCTACGATTCAGAGAAAATCATCGCGTGAAATTATTTCGCGAAATATGCATAAAAGTGTTGCGCATTTTTTTTAATCGCGCATAGAATGCAAGCACCGTGCGTGTTGGGAGATTTCAAGCAATAGAAAGACGCATCGGGAGTGCAGCTGGTGCACGAAAATAACACCTGGTTAGTCCATCAATTTTTATAAGGAATGAAAATGGCTGCAACAACCAAAGCAAAAAGCACCACCAAGAAGGCTGCTGCAAAGAAGCCCGCTGCAAAGAAGACAGTAGCCGCCAAGAAGCCGGCAGTGAAGAAAGTGGCAGCAAAGAAGCCAGCCGCTAAAAAAGTAGCCGCCAAGAAGCCGGCAGCGAAAAAAGTGGCAGCGAAGAAGCCAGCTGCTAAAAAAGTAGCCGCCAAGAAGCCGGCAGCGAAAAAAGTGGCAGCGAAGAAGCCAGCCGCTAAAAAAGTAGCCGCCAAGAAACCGGCAGTGAAGAAAGTGGCAGCAAAGAAGCCAGCCGCTAAAAAAGTAGCCGCCAAGAAACCGGCAGCGAAGAAAGTGGCAGCGAAGAAGCCAGCCGCTAAAAAAGTAGCCGCCAAGAAACCGGCAGCGAAAAAAGCAGTAGCTAAAAAACCTGCCAAGAAAGCCGCGAAGAAGTCCGCTGCTCCTGCTGCAGGAAAAGGCATCCTCGGCGCCTAAGCTTTGTAGATTGGGGCGGGCGCCGGGTTGGTTGCGTTTCGCCCTTTCTGCAAACTCCGTTTTGGGCGGAGTGGAGTCCGTTTGAACTAAGTGTTTGTTGAGCCTCTTCAGCGAACCGTCCCCGCTTTTCCCTTATAATTACACACACGCTAAACGTGGGTGCAATACGCATTTATATCGTTCCGGAACTCGAAATGAACCTGACAGGTGGGTGCATGATCGCAAGGAATCTCGGACTGTGTTGTCTGTCGGCATCACTGTTGCTGGTCGCGTGCGACAAGAAGACTGAAGAGAAGAAGGCCGAGATATCGGGTGTTCCGGTGACGGTGGCGCAGAGCGAATCGCGCAAGATGGCATTGCTGGAAGAATCGGTCGGCGTGCTGGAAAGTCTTGCCGATCCCGTCGTGTCTGCCGAAGTGGCCGGACGCGTCGCGGAAGTGCGCGCGGTGGCGGGTGCCGAGGTGAAAGCAGGACAAGTGCTGGCCGTGCTCGATGGTCGCGATGCCGGTCTGTCGCGCCAGGCGGCTCAGGCCGAAGCAGGGCGTGTCGGCTCTTTGAGCGCCAACCAGACGCGCAATCTGGAGCGACTGAAGCAATTGCGCGAGAAGAACTTCATCTCGCAGGCAGCGCTGGACGATGCCATCGCCCAGAATGCCGCGACCGAGAACCAGCTTTCCGGCGCCCGTGCCCAATTGGGCTTGGCTGAACGCACGCTGGGCAAGACCAATGTGCTGGCGCCGGTGGACGGGCGGGTCGAGAGGCAGATCGCCATTACCGGACAATACGTAAAAGTGGGCGATCCGATGTTCCAGGTGGTGTCGCTGAAGAAACTGCGCGCACGTTTGCCCTTCCCCGAGACGCTATCCGGACTGGTTCAGCGCGGCATGCCGGTGCAGATCAGCGTGGCGGGCAGTGATGCGAAGCTGAACGGCAAGATCTCCGAGATACGCCCGATGGCGACCGCCAACAACCGCGCATTCGATGCTTTTGCGCTGTTCGACAATCCCGGCAACTGGCGTCCCGGTGCGACAGTCACCGCCACGGTCGTGCTGGAAGAACATGCGGACGCCGTCACCGTGCCGGAGCAAAGCGTGGTGCTGCGCCCGGCCGGCGAAGTGGTGTATGTGGTCGAAGCGGGGGTGGCGCGCCAGCGTGTGGTGCAGGTCGGCATCAATCAGGATGGCAGGGTCGAGATCACCGGCGGTTTGCAGGCGAATGAGACTGTGGTGGTGGACGGCGCCGGTTTCCTCACCGATGGCGCCAAAGTCGCAGTGAATGCCGCCCAGCCGCCCGGCGGCGTGCAGTGATCTCCGGGCCCCGCCACGAAAATATCCGGACATGAACCTGCCTGAGTTATCCATCAAACGTCACGTCTTTGCCGTGATGCTGAGCGCCGCGCTGATGCTGTTCGGCCTGATCTCGTACCAGCGCGTCGGCGTCGACCAGTTCCCCAAGGTCGATTTCCCCATCATCACCGTGACCACCACGCTGCGCGGCGCCAATCCCGAGAACGTGGATATGAGCCTCACCAGCGTGATCGAGAGCGCCATCAACAGCGTGCCCGGCATCGAACATGTGCAATCGACCTCGTCGCCCGGCGTATCCGTGGTGGTCATCACCTTCAGTCTGGAAAAGAACGTCGATATCGCCTTTAACGAGGTGCAGTCCAAGATCAGCCAGGTGTTGCGCCGCCTGCCCAAGGATGCCGATGCGCCGGTGGTGGCGAAGATGGATACCGGCGCCAATGCCGTGTTCTGGGTCATGTTGCAGGGCGACCGCACCGTGCAGCAACTCAACCAGTACGCTGCCAACGTCATCAAGAAAAAGCTGGAGAGCATCAACGGCGTCGGCGAAGTCCGCATCGGCGGCCGGCGCGACCATACCATCCGCATCCATGCCGATCCGGTGCGCATGGCCTCGCTGGGCATCACCGCGCAGGACATTTCGGTTGCTTTCAGCCGCGAGCACCTGCAGATGCCGGGCGGCTTTCTGGTCGGCAACTTCAACGAGTTTTTGTTGCGCCTCGATCTGGAGTTCCACAGCATAAAAGAACTCAAGCGCATGATCGTGACCTATCGCGACGGTGCGCCGGTGCGACTGCAGGACATCGCCCGCATCGAGGACGGACTTGCCGATTATCGCCAGATGGTTCGCTTCAACGGCGAACCGGGCGTGGGTATCGGCATCGTCAAGGTGTCCGGTTCGAACACGGTCGAGGTGATCGACGCGGTCAAGAAGCGCCTGCAGAATGACATCATCCCCAGTCTGCCGCCGGGCATAACATTGAAGACCGCGTCCGACGATTCCACCTTCATCAAGGAGATGATCAATTCGCTGCGCGAACACCTGCTCGAAGGGACCTTGCTGGCGGCCATCGTGGTGTGGGTGTTCCTGCGCAGCGTGCGCTCCACCATCATCATCTCCGTGGCCATCCCGGTGTCGCTGCTGGGCGCGATCGCTGCACTGTATTTCCTCGGCTTCACTTTGAATTCGATGACGCTGCTCGGCCTGCTGCTGCTGGTTGGCGTGGTGGTGGACGATTCCATCGTCGTATTGGAGAACATCTTCCGGCACCGCGAGGAGATCGATCCCGACCCGATCAAAGCCGCCGTCAACGGCAGCAACGAGGTGGTATTCGCGGTGATGGCCGCCTCGCTGGCGCTGGTGTCCATCTTCGCGCCGGTCATCTTCATGAGCGGCATCATCGGCATGTTCTTCAAGTCGTTCGCGGTGGTGGTGACGGTGGGCGTGCTGGTGTCGCTGTTCGTCTCGCTCACGCTCACTCCCATGCTGTGTTCGCGCTTTCTTAATGTGGACAAAAAACACGGCAAGGTCTATTACATGCTGGACGGCATGTTCCATCGGCTCGATGACTTCTATCGCCGCGCGCTGGAATGGGCGTTGCGGCACCGCTGGAAAGTGGTGCTGGTGACCATGCTGATTGTGCTTTCCAGCGGTTTCTTCTTTGCCAAGGTGGGTAAAGGCTTCATGCCGGACGAAGACCAGAGCGGTTTCCGCGTCAATGCGAAAGTGCCGCTGGGTTCCTCCATCGATTACACCAAAGGGCGGCTGATCGAGGTCGAGAAAGTGCTGGCAAGACACAAGGAGATCACCGGCATGTTCAGCGGCATCGGTCTGGGCACCTCTGGACAGGTCAACCAGGCATTCGTCAACGTGAAGATGCTGCCGCGCAACGAGCGTGATATCCGCCAGCAGGAGCTGATGGCGCAGTTGCGCAAGGAGTTGGCAGTGATTCCCGGCGTCAGGGCATTTCCTTCGCCGACCGCACGCGTCGGCGGACAACGCGGTGAACCGCTGCAATTCGTGCTGACCGGTTCCAATCTGGCCGAGGTAGGCAGGCTGTCCGGCGAACTGCAAAGCAAACTCCTCAAGGAAGCGCCGGGTCTGGGACGCGTCGACCTCGACATGCAGCTCGACCTGCCGGTGCTCATCTTCCGCGTGAACCGCGACAAGGCCGCTGCGCTCGGCCTGTCGGTGCAGGATGTGGCAACGGCGATCAACATCATGAGCGGCGGCGTGGATGTGGCGCAATACAACGACGAGCCGGGCGACGGCCAGCGTTACTACATCCGTATCAAGGCCGGCGAGGGTGCGATCAGCAAGCCCGCCGATCTGCGCCGACTATATATACGCGCCAAAGACGGCAGCATGGTGCGGCTGGATAACGTCGCGACTTTCGAGCAGAAGCTGGGTGCGGCGGTGGTGGGCCGCTACGACCTGCAATATTCGGCCACCTTCTATTCCTCGCCGACCATCCCGCTGGGCGAGGCGACGCAGAAGCTGCAGCAGATCTCCGATGCGCTGCTGCCCGCCGGTTACCAGATCAAGCTCACCGGCCAGGCCGCCGAGTTCGGCAAGACGGTGGGCTACATGCTGTTCGCTTTCGGTCTGGCGATCATCCTGCTCTACATGGTGCTGGCCAGCCAGTTCAACTCCTTCGTGCAGCCCTTTATCATCATGATGGCGCAGCCACTGGCCATCATCGGCGGTATCGTGGCGCTGTGGTTGACCGGCACCACGCTCAACATCTATTCGATGATTGGCCTGGTGCTGCTGGTGGGACTGGTGGCAAAGAACTCCATCCTGTTGATCGACCTGACCAACCAGCGGCGCGAGCAGGGTATGGGTGTCGCCGAGGCCCTGCTCGATGCCTGCCCGACGCGGATGCGGCCGGTGCTGATGACATCCGCCACCATCATTCTGGCATTGTCTCCGGCGGCGCTGGGCTTCGGTGCCGGGGCCGAGACCAACGGCCCCCTGTCCATCGCGGTGATCGGCGGCATGGTCTCATCCACCCTGCTCACGCTGGTGGTGGTACCTGCGGTGTATTCGCTGGTGGAAGGCGGCTTGCGGCGCTGGGCGGAGCGTACTGCCCGGGGCTGATTCACTCGGCTGAGCTGAGGATCTGTTGAGCTTCCGAATACAGGAACGACAGGTCTTCGTCGTCGAGTTTGAGCGTGCGCAAGGAGGCTGCGCCGAGTTTGGGCCATTCCCGGGTCATATCCAGACCCAGCTGCTCCTGCACGATATGCTCGGCGAGTTGTGTGGTGGCGATGAACAGGCGGCTGTTCTGCGGCAAGTCGGATCCCGATGCCAGTGCTTTTACCTGATGGTGGTGACGGACGGCGATATACATATCCTCCGGCAGCCACCATTTCTGCGCAAGCGCGCAGCCGACCACGGCGTGGTTGGTCTGCACCAGCGCTTCTTCGCGTGCCGTGAATTCCATTTCTGCGTCCAGGTTCGCCGCACCCAGTACATCCTTGTAGTTCGGAAAGCGCCCGATCAGCACCGGGATGCCGCAATCGTGGAACAGGCCGTAGGTATAGGCATCGTCGGCATTCAATCCGGGAATATCCAGCCTGGCCGCCAGCCAGGCGCACAACCGCGCCGTGCGCGCGGAGGCTTCCCAGAACCGCACCATGCTGGGGGAATTCGGGAATGCCTTGCGCAGGATGATGCCGGCGATGGTGTGGCTGGCGATCCGGAGGCCGAGTATCGACAGCGCATCATGTACCGAGCGCGCTCTTTGCGGGCGGATGAAGAAAGGCGAGTTCGTGGTCTTGAGCAAGCCGGCAGCGAGCGCGACATCGGCGCTGATCAGGTCGGTCAGCTTGTTGAAGTCGGGCTCATCTTTGCCCGTCTCCGCTATGATACGAATCAGGATCTCCGGACACGGCGGAATCTCGATCTCCAGCAGCGAGTGCTCAAGTTGCGGATCGGTTTTCGCGTGATACTGCGGCTGTTCGTCGGTCATGTGCGTCTCGAGTGCGTGATAATATTGCCGCCGATATGAATGTTGGGCTGCGCACAGAGGAAAATAGCACAAGCGGTGATCGGATGGCTATGTTTTCCGGAGTGCGGACAATAAACGAATGTTCACGCCGCCCTGGGGCGGTACAAGACACCGGCAATTGTTTGCCGTCCCGGATGGGGGCCACTTCGATGAAGGAAACACCTGCAGGATCCGCGTTGCTTGATTCCGAGAAGATGCTGTTTCAGGCGATACTGGACAATGCCCCGATGGGAATATGGTTCCTCGGGCTTGACGGTCGCATGCAATTCGTCAACAAAACCTTCTGCACAGCGCTGGGTGTTTCGGAAGACGTCTTCCTTGCCGCAAAGTGTTATGTCGATGTCATGCCGCCTAACGTCACGGCCGGCCTCCTCCGTTCCGATGTGGAATGCCTGACCCAGAATGGCCCGCACCAGTCGCTCGAGTGGCTCCCCTTCGTGGACGGAAAAGATCATCTGATGGAGATCACCAAGATCAAAGTTCTGGACAAGGACGGTCTGCCGATGGGCTTGATCGGTCTGGCGACAGATGTCACGCAGCTCAAGCAGCACGCCAAGCAACTGGAACACATCGCTCACTTTGATGCCTTGACCGATGTCCCGAATCGCGTGCTGTTCGCCGACCGATTGCGGCAGGCGTTGGCGCACAGCAAACGCGAAAACAGCATTCTGGCGGTCTGTTATCTCGATCTGGATGGGTTCAAAGTCATCAACGATACGATGGGACATGAATCAGGCGACCGCGTGCTGATCGAGGTGACCAAGCGTATCAAGGCCATCATTCGGGTCGATGACACCGTGGCCCGTCTGGGAGGCGACGAATTTGCCGTATTGCTTCAGGGTTTGCACGCGACCGAAGAATGCTCGACCAGTCTGAACCGGTTGCTGGAGGCGATCGGCCAGCCGATCGAGATCAAGGGCAAACTGTTCGAGGTCAGCGCCAGCATCGGCGTCGCGCTATATCCCGGTGACGATTACGATGCCGACACCCTATTGCGCCATGCCGACCAGGCGATGTACAGCGCCAAGCAGTCCGGCAAGAATCGCTACCATCTATATGATGCGGCGAGCGATCGACGTACCCGCACGCATCACGAATTCCTGAAACGGCTCGCGGTCGCGCTGGTGCGCGGCGAGTTCGAACTCTATTACCAGCCCAAAGTGGATATGTGTACACGCCGCTTCGTGGGGGCGGAGGCGTTGATCCGTTGGAATCACCCGGAACGCGGTGTGCTCGCGCCTGCTGAATTTCTGCAGGCGGTGGAAGGGACGACGCTGGAGGTTGAACTGGGCGACTGGGTCATCGCGACGGCGCTCAAGCAGCTGGAGTCATGGCACAAAGCCGGACTGTCGCTGGAACTCAGCATCAATATCTCGGCGCGTCATTTGCAGTCGACCGACTTCGCCTGGAAGCTGAAGCGCAAACTGCTGCGTCATCCGCCCCTGCCGAAAGGCTGTCTGCAAGTCGAAATCCTGGAAACAGCCGCACTCGGTGACATTCCCAGAGTCAGCGAAACCATAGAACGCTGCAACAAGATCGGCGTCGGTTTCGCGCTGGACGATTTTGGAACCGGCTATTCATCGCTGTCCTATCTGGGCAGGCTGCCGGTCGACACGCTCAAGATCGACCAGTCATTCGTACGCGACATGCTTTTCGACAAAGGCGACAAAGCCATCGTGCAGGGCGTCATTGCGCTGGCCAAAGCCTTCGATCGACGCACGGTGGCAGAAGGCATAGAGACGGAAGAGCTGTTCCACGCGCTGGTGGCGATGGGTTGCGAGTACGGACAGGGTTACGGGATCGCACGCCCGATGCCGGCAGAGGAACTGCCCGCATGGCTGGAAAAGTGGAACAGCGCGCCGTTCCGCTGATCCGCTAGACCAGAAAGATCGTCGCCAGACCGAGGAAGATGAAGAAGCCGCCGCTGTCGGTGATGGCGGTCAGCATGACGCTGGCGCCGATGGCGGGATCGCGGCCAAGACGCTGCATCAGCAGCGGGATGCCGATGCCCACCAGTGCGCCCAGCACGAGGTTTAGCATCATCGCGCTGGTCATCACCAGACCCAGCGGCACGCTGCGGTAGAGGAAGTAGGCAAACAGTCCGGCGATGCCGCCCCACACCAGCCCGTTCAATCCGCTGATTGCCAGCTCCTTGTACATCAGGCGTTTTGCGTTGGCCTGCGTGATTTGACCCAGCGCGAGCGAGCGGATGATGATGGTGGTGGTCTGGTTGGCCGAGTTGCCCGCGATGCCCGCGACGATCGGCATCAGCGTGGCCAGCGCGACGAACTGTACGATGGTGTCCTCGAACTCGCCGATCACGCGCGAGGCGAAGAAGGCGGTGCAGAGATTCAGCGCCAGCCAGACCCAGCGGTTCTGCGCCGATTTCCACACGGAAGCGAAGATATCCTCCTCCTCGCGCAGACCGGCCTGGTTCAGCAGGTCGGTCTCTGATTCGGAACGGATGAAGTCCAGCACCACGTTCACCGTCACACGTCCCACCAGCTTGCCGTCCTCGTCCACTACCGGCGCGGACACCAGGTCGTAGCGCTCGAACGCCTGCGCCGCCTGGTCGGCTTTCTCATCGGGGTTGAGCTTGATGGTCTCGGTCAGCATCAGCTTGCCGACCTCGACTTCAGGTTCGTTGACCACGATCAGATTGATCGGCAGCACGCCCTTGAAGCGGTCGTCGCGGTCAACCACGAACACCTGGTCGGTGTGGTCGGGCAGTTCGTCGAAACGGCGCAGGTAGCGCGTCACCACTTCCAATGTCACATCCTCGCGCACATGCACCATGCTGAAATCCATCAGCGCGCCTACCGAATCTTCCGGATACGACATCGCCGCGCGCAACTGCTCGCGCTCCTCGATGGAGAGCGACTTGAACACGTCGCGCATCACGTTCTGCGGCAGGTCGGGGGCGAGGTCGGCGATCTCGTCGGTGTCGAGCTGTTCCGTCGCTTCCACCAGCTCGTCGCGGCTCATGGTGGCGATCAGCGATTCGCGCACCGCATCCGACACTTCGATCAGAATGTCGCCGTCGCGGTCTGCCTTCACCAGCTCCCACACCATCAGGCGCTGGTCTATCGGCAGGGCTTCGAGGATGTAGGCGATATCGGAGGAGTGTAATTCGTCCAGTTTCTCGCGCAGCTCGGCGAGATGGCGCTTGTGCACCATCTTGTCGAGCAACTCATGGCGCTCGTCGCGCGGCAATTCCTGCCGGTGCGTCACCGTCTCCACCAATGCCTGCTTCTCCAGCAGGTGTTGCACCTGTTGGAGATGTTCCTGCACGTTCTCGGTGTAGTGGTGTTCGCGGGCTTCGGTCATGGTTGCGTCCCTGAAGATGGCGCGTATTGTAAATAAATTGGCTGGCGGACGTGGAAGAATCTCGGCCCGGCGGGCATGTTTCGAGCGTCGGGAATACCTGCTGCAAGAGAGGATATCGGGACGCGGCTGTGTCAGAATCCGCACTCCACAACAGTACACTTCCGGCCAGGAAAATGACGAAGGAAACCAGCCCAAAACCGCGCAGATCCAGATGGCGCAGCGTCGCCATCGAGGTGCTGCTGCTCATCGTGGTCGTCACGGTCATCCGCCTCTGGCAGCAGCGCGACATGGTCAGCGGCGCGGCACCCGCACTGCAGGGCGCCACCCTCGCCGGGCAGCACTACAAGCTGCCTGCGCGACCGGAGCGCCCGGTGCTTGTTCACTTCTGGGCGACCTGGTGTCCGGTATGCCGTGCCGAGCAGGACAGCATCTCCGGCATCGCGCGCGATAGCGATGTCATCTCCGTCGCCATGCAGAGCGGCAAGGCGGAGGAGGTGGCCGCCTATGTGAAAGAAAAAGGGATCGACTTCCCGGTGCTGAACGATGCCGACGGCAGCATCTCGAACACCTGGGGCGTGCATGCCGTGCCCGCGAGTTTCATCATCGCGCCGGACGGGCAGATCCAGTTCGTCGAGGTCGGCTATACCACCGAGATCGGGCTCAGGCTGCGGCTGTGGTGGGCGGGAAGCTGAGCCATCGCTACTCGTGCCGCAACGCCTCGATGGGATCGAGTCGCGCGGCGCGTCTGGCCGGAACGTAGCCGAAGATCACGCCGATGGCGGCGGAGAAACCGAACGCGAGCAGATTGATGGTCGGATCGAACAGGAAGGGCAGCGCCAGCAGACTGGAGAGACCGTAGCAGGCGATGGCCGCGAGCAGGATGCCAATCAACCCGCCGAAAGCGGACAGTGCGACGGCCTCGGTGAGGAACTGCATCAGAACCTCCTTCTCCAGCGCGCCGATGGCGAGGCGGATACCGATCTCGCGTGTGCGCTCCGTCACCGAGACCAGCATGATGTTCATGATGCCGATGCCGCCGACCAGCAGGCTCACTGCGGCCACTGCGCCCAACAGAGCGGTCATCGTGCCGATGGTGCCGGAGAGCGTCTTGGCGATCTCCTTGGTGTCGAGCACATTGAAGTTGTCGTCCTCGTTGTCGGATATCCTGCGCCGTTCGCGCATCAGCAGTTTGATCTGCTCGATCACCTGGTCGGTCGAGGCGCCGTCCAGCATCGAGATCATGATGGTGTTCACATCCTGGCTTCCGGTCAGTCGCCGTTGCACGGCTCGCAGTGGCATGATGACTGAATCGTCCTGGTCTCTGCCCATGCCGCTCTGGCCCTTGGCGGCCAGCACTCCGATCACCTCGCAGGAGAACTGCTTGATGCGTATCTCGTCCCCAACCGGGCTGTGGTTTTCGAACAACTCTTTTTGCACCGTGGCGCCGACGACACACACTGTCTTGCCGGAGCGCTCCTCCGACTCATTGAAGAGACGCCCCTCGGCCAGCGTCCAGTTGCCCGCCGCAAAATAATCGACTGTCGACCCGGTCACGCTGGTCGACCAGTTGCGTGTCCCCGCGACCAGCACCGCCGACCTGTTCACCGAAGGGGCGACGGCATTGAGCGAGCCGACCTGCGTCCTGATCGCTTCGGCATCCTCGCTCTTGAAGGGGGGCGCGCTGGAACTGCCCGTGCCCGGCCCCATGCGTTGTCCCGGCCGCAGCATCAGCAGGTTGCTGCCCAGACTGGAGATCTGGTCGGATACAGACTGCGTTGCGCCGTTGCCGAGGGTGACCATGGTGACCACCGCGGCCACGCCGATGACGATGCCCAGCACGGTGAGGAAGGAACGCATCAGATTGCGGCGTATCTCGCGCAGTGCGAGCAGGATGGTGGTCCAGTTGATCATCGCGCCTCCCCGTTGGGTTTGTCGCTCTCGACCATGCCGTCGACGAAATGCACGATGCGCCTGGCGTAGGCGGCGATGTCCGGCTCATGCGTCACCATCAGGATGGTGATGCCGTGCTCGCTGTTCATGCCGACCAGAAGCTCCATGATCTCGTGGCCGCGTTTGGAATCCAGGTTGCCGGTGGGTTCGTCGGCGAGCAAAACCTTGGGACTGGTCACGATGGCGCGCGCGATGGCGACGCGCTGTTGCTGGCCGCCGGAAAGTTCGGAGGAGGTATGGTGTTCCCAGCCGTCGAGCCCGACCGCTTTGAGCGCGGCCCTGGCCATGCGGTGGCGGGCTTCGGCGCTCTCGCCGCGATACAGCAGCGGCAGCTCGACATTCTCCTGTGCCGAGGTGCGCGCCAGCAGGTTGAAACCCTGGAACACGAAGCCGAGGTTATCGCGGCGCAGCAGTGCGCGCTGGTCGCGCGACAGATCCTCGACATGTTTGCCGTCGAACACATAGGCGCCCGAGGTCGGCGTGTCCAGACAACCGAGGATGTTCATCGCGGTCGATTTGCCAGAACCGCTCGGCCCCATGATGGCGACGAACTCGCCTTGCCGGACATTCATGTCCACGCCGCGCAGTGCCTGAAAAGAGGCCTGTCCCTGACCGTAGGTCTTGGTGATACCGGCGAGGGCGATCAGCGGGGTAGAGGGTGGGAGTGCGTCTTCGCTCATTTCGCCGTCTTCTGTGTTCCCGTGATCACGGACATGCCGGGTTGCAGTTCGCCGCCGGTGATCTCGGTGTAGCGTCCGTTGGACAGGCCGGCCTTCACCTCGATGGCAACCGGTTGTTTTTCGCGCAGCACCCACACCCGCTTGTTTGCGCCATTGTCCTTGACCTTGGCCTGTTTCGGTTGCGATGGCGGGCGCGGCATCAGGCTGGCGACGAAGCCGCCGCTCTTTTCGGCTTGCGCGGCCTGTACCGGCGTGAAGCGCAACGCCGCATTGGGCACCAGCAACACGTCTGTCCGGTTCGCCGTCGCGATGTCGGCGGTGGCGGTCATGCCCGGACGCAGACTCAGGTCGCGGTTGGAGACCTTGAGGATGGTCTTGTAGGTCACCACGCCTTCGGTAGTCTGTGCGCCAAAACCGACGCGCATGATCTCGGCCGGGTATTTGCGGCCGGGCCAGGCGTCGACGGTGAAACTCGCGATCTGGCCGATGCTCACCTGGCTGACATCGGCTTCGTCCACGTTCACCTGCAGTTCCATGCGCGCCAGGTCTTCCGCGATGGTGAACAGCACCGGTGCCTGCAGCGAGGCCGCCACCGTCTGGCCCGGCTCTATCTTGCGCGTCAGCACGATGCCGTCGATGGGCGAGCGTACCGATGCCTTGGACAGATTGGTCTGGTCGGAGCGCAGCGTCGCCGCCGCCTGTGCCGCCGCCGCGCGCGCGCTGGCTTCGTTGGCGCCGGCGCGCAGCATCGCCGCTTCGGCGCTGTCCATCTCGCTCTGCGACGGAGCCTTGCCGCCGGACAGTTCATACACCCGGCGCAGACGCGCCAGCGCGGCGTCCGTTTCTTTCACCGTGGCCTGCATCTGCGCCACCTGTGCTCCGGCGGCCAGCACGGCGGCCTTGGATCTGGTGACCTGGTCGTTCAGCTTGGAAAGATCGAGTTGTGCCAGCACCTGCCCGCGCTTGACGCGGTCGTTCTCGTCCACCATCACCTTCTCGACGATGCCGGAAAGTTCGCTGCCCACATCCACCTGGTTGGTGGGGTAAAGATTGCCGGTGGCCGATACGGCGACCGCGAGGTCGCCTTTGGCGATCTCCTCGGTGATGTAGCGCACGCCGGCCGAGTTGCCAGACGGATAGATTCCCCAGAGCAGCAGCACGGCGACGATGCCGAGCGCCGTCCAGGCCATCTTGCGCCTGTCCGTCGTGAGGGAACGGAATTTGTCAAGGAACCGGTTCATGCGAGAGTCGTTTGCTTCGTTCATGGTTTGCCGCCTTCGGATGATTTGTCGTCTGTTCTATCGCTGTCCTGCCAGCCGCCGCCGAGTGCCTTGTACAGGCCGATCAGGGCGGAGAGTTCGTCCATCCTCGCGCCGGCCAGACTGTCTTCGCTGGAGAGCAGGCTGCGTTCGGTATCCAGCACGCTCTGGAAATCGATGAGACCACTCTGGTAGCGCTGCTTGGCCAATTCCGCCGCATTGCGCGCCGATGTGGCAGCCACCTGCAACGCCTCCTGGCGCTCGCGGCTGTTGGCATAGGCGGCGAGGGAGTTCTCCACATCTTCCAGCGCAGTGAGTACGGCTTTCTCCCAGGCGATCAGCGCCTGTTCCTGCACGGCGTTCTGGGCCCGGATGCGGCTGCTTGCAGCGCCACCGTCGAAGATCGTCTGCGCGATACTGGCGGTGACGGAACGGGTGAGCGAATCCGCGGTGCCGAGTGCGCCGTAGGTGAACGCCTTCCAGCCCAGGCTGCCGCTCAATGAGAACGATGGATAGCGCTCGGCGGTCGCCTGCCCGATGCGGGCGGTCTCGGCGGCGACTTTGCGTTCCGCCGCCTGCACGTCCGGACGCTGACGCAATGTGTCCGCCGGGATGCCGAGCGCGATCTCTTCCGGCAAGGCGGGCAATTCGAGCGGCGGCGACAGGCGATCATGCAGGGCGGCGGGGAACTTGCCCAACAGGACCGCCAGACGGTTCTCCGCCTTGGTCAGCCCGGTGTTCAGTGCGGGGATGGCGGCACGCGTCTGCATGAGATTGCTGCGCGCCTGTTCCACTTCCAGTGTCGTGACGAGTCCGGCCTGCGCGCGCCAATCGGTGATCTGCAGCGTCTCGCTTTGCGCCGCCAGATTGTCGCGCGAGATCTGCAGCCGCGCCTGATAGCTGCGCAGCTGCGCGTAGTTGAGCGCGACCTCGGCGGAAAGCGAGACCTGCGTGTCGTGCAGGTTCGCCAGTGTGGCGCCCGCATCGGCATCTGCCGCTTCGATGGCGCGGCGACGCGCTCCGAACACATCGAGCTCCCAGCTCGCATCGAATCCGGCGTTGTACAGCTCGCTGGTCGAGCCCGATCCGGTGACTGCGCTGCCCTTGCTTCTGTTGCCGGAGAGCGAACCTTTCAGCGCGGGGTACAGGCCGGCATCGGCCAGGTCGAGACGGGCGCGCACCTCGGTCAGTCTGGCACGGGCGCTGCGCATGTCGGGGCTGTTGCGCAGTGCTTCCTCTACCAGTTCGCTCAGCAGCGGATCGTTCAGACGCTGCCACCAGCGCGAGATGTCTTCCGAACGGCTGACGGCATTCGCGCCGGCAGCATTGGCCCATGTCGCCGGCACCACCGGGTCGCGCCTGACGTAATCCGGCCCGACCGCGCATCCGGCGAGCGGGATGAGCAGCAGAAATATCCTCGGCAGTCTTTTTACTTCAAGCTTCATTGTCAGTGCCTTGCGCGTAGCGTTGATAAACCCGATTCTAGTGAGAGTAGCTGTAAAGCAGTGTAAATTTGTTGCGGGCACAGGAAAAATGTCCACGCGGCACATTTAGCCCGAGCCAAGTATCTGGCATATGTCGCGTAAAGGTGAATTTGTACGGATTTGTATCCTTAGCCCGCACTTTCTACGCGGAACGTGCCGGGGTAGCGAATTCGTTATCACCTGACAAAAAGAACTGGTGCAGAAAAAAAGCGGATGCTTGCATCCGCTTTTTATCATTGCCGCCGAAGCAGGCGAAAGACTTACTTGTTGCGACTGCCGGGACCCATCCCGCCGCCGGCACCCATGCCGCCACCCGCGCCGGGCCCTTTCATCATGCGACCCTGGGGCAGGGGTTCATCCGGCAAGGTCACACCTTTTTCCTTGGCGCGCACCTGCATCTTCTTGTGATGTTCCAGGCGATACGCCTCGCGTTCTTCCCGGGTCTTCATGCTGCGCATCATGTTGCGGTGTTCGAGACGTTCCTGCTCGGTCATCAACTGGCTACCGTATATCTGCTCCTGATCCTGCAGGCGGGTCTGATCCTGGGTGCGATCCTGAGCCTGAACCTTGTCTGCCGCGAGTGCAATGCTTCCGCCCAGCATCAACGAACAAGCCAGCGTTGAAACAGTCAATGTGCGAAGTACCATGATTACCTCCGATGCACGGGGTGCCAGAGAAAGGCGTGACACACACCCCGCGAAGAGATCACGTCTGCTGGGCAATTTGAAGGCGCCCGACGAGGTCATTATTGACGAGTGTGAACGGAACTACAAGCACACTCGCAAGATGGTGGACACAGCAATGTGAAGCCGCATTGACATGCCCATACTTGAACAGTTCCCGGCGGATTCTTGGCCGGACGGGATACTAGGCCAGCATCTCGCGCGCGATGGTGAGATCCTTGTCGAAGCGATCGAAGAATTCGCGATACAGATCGGAAGCGATGCCCATGCGCTTGACCGCGGTGATTTTGTCCCAGTCGACCACCTTGGCGGTGGCGCGGGTGAGCATGTTGGCGATCGTCACCACGTCGGCGTAGCTGGCGCGCGGGCTGCCGGTCTCGCGGTAGATATCCTCGTGGGCCATCGGTATCTCGACCAACTCGTCCGGGAACTCCCAGATCGCCAGTAATTGTTCGCCTATCATCGCGCTGCAGCGGCGGATGATGATGTCCATCGCCGGGCCGTCGACGACCAGGTTCTTCTTTTCGATATGCAGGAACAGCGGCAGCCTGCCGATGTCGTGGATCAGACCCGCCAGCATCGCCTGGTCCGGGTTCAGATGCTTCTGGCTCCTGGCCAGAACGTAGCTGGTCGCGGCCACTTCACGGCTGTGGTCCCAGAACTCGTTCAGGTACTTCTTGAGCGCGGGTTTTTCGATGATGGCGAGTTTGGACATCGAGGCCGAGACGATCAGGTTGCGCAGCATCTTGTAGCCCAGCCGGGTGACGGCCGCGTTGACGTTATCCACCTTTGGCTTGCCGGTATAGGCGGCGCTGTTGGCGGTCTTGATCAGTTGTGCGACGAACGCAGGATCGGACGACACTGCGGTGACGATCTGTCCGGCAGAGACGTTGATGTCGTCCAGCATGCGCTGGACCTTGGCGGCCCAGGCGGGCATCGTGGGCAAGGTCAGCTCGTTGCGTTCTATCGCCAACGACAGATCGTCGGCTACCGGGCATGCAGAGCTTATTCTCATGGTTGTTGCGAATCCGATTTCTGTAACAAGACCTGCTTAGTCATCCGTACCATCCTTTGGCCGCACATGGCTGGGGAAGAATCGGCGGATGACCACATAGAACACCGGCACCAGGAACACCGCCAGCACCGTTGCGGCGATCATGCCGCCCATCACGCCGGTACCGATGGCATGGCGACCATTCGCACCCGCGCCGGTAGAGATGGCCAGCGGCAGCACGCCGAGGATGAAAGCGATGGACGTCATCAGGATGGGGCGGAAACGCAACCGGCAAGCTTCCACCGTGGCCTCGACCAAGTCGTGTCCCTTGTGCTGCAGGTCGCGCGCGAACTGGATGATCAGGATCGCGTTCTTCGCCGCCAGACCGATGATGACGATTAGCCCCACTTTGAAATACACATCGTTGGGCAGTCCGCGCAGGTGAACAGCAGCCAGCGCTCCCAGGATGCCGATGGGCACCACCATGACCACGGCGACCGGCACCGACCAACTCTCGTACAACGCGGCCAGCACCAGGAACACCGCGACCACCGACAGGCCGAACAGGAACTTCGCCTGCGCGCCGGAAAGCCGTTCCTCGCTCGACGAGCCGGACCATTCGAAACCGAAGCCGGGCGGCAACTGCGCCGCCACTTCTTCCATCGCCGCCAGCGCGTCGCCGCTGCTGCGGCCCGGCGCCGGACTGCCCGAGATCTTCATTGAGGGGATGCCGTTGTAACGGTCCAGCTTGGGCAGGCTGGCTGTCCAGCGTGCGGAAGCGATCTCGGACAGCGGCACCATGCCGCCCTGCGCGTTGCGCACCGGGATCTGCAATATCCGCTGCGGCGTGGTGCGGGTGGACGGCTCGGCCTGCATCTGCACACGCAGGATGCGGCCCTCGCGCACGAAGTCGTTGATGTAGGCAACGCCCAACGTCGACTGCAGCGTCTCGTTGAGGTCGGCCATCTCGATGCCGAGTGCGCGCGCTTTCAGGCGGTCGATGTCGAGTTGCAATTGCGGCGCCGGCTCCTGGCCCTCGGGTCGCACGCCGACCAGCATCGGATGCTTGCCTGCCATCCCCAGCATCATGTTGCGCGCGTCCATCAGTTTGTCGCGGCCCTGTCCGGTCCGGTCCTGCAGGCGGAAATCGAAACCGCCGACCGCTGCCAGCTCGGGGATGGGCGGCACGTTGATGGCGAAGATGAACGCCTGCTTGATGCGGAACAGTGCCATGTTGGCCTTCCTCACCAGCGCGGAAGCCGAGCTGTCCTTGCCGGGGCGTTCATCCCAGTCTTTCAGACGCACGAAAACCAGCGCCGAATTCTGCCCGCGGCCGAAGAAGGAGAAACCGAGCACGCCGATCACATGATCCACTTCCGGCTGCTTGAGGTAGAACTGCTCCACCTGCGAGATCACTTCCTGCGAGCGCTCGCGCGTGGCACCCGGCGGCAGCTGGATGACGTTGATGAAATAACCCTGGTCCTCTTCCGGCAGGAAGCTGTTGGGCAGCGTCAGGAACAGCCAGCCGGTCCCGGCCAGCAGCGCGGCATACACCACCAGCGCGCGGCCGCTACGGTTCAGCACACCGATCACGCCCGAGCGGTATCGCTGCGTGGTGCGGTTGAAGATGCGGTTGAACCAGCCGAGCAGACCCGATTTCGGCACCATCTCGTGACCGGCATCATTGCGCAGCAGTGCCGCGCACAAGGCGGGTGTCAGCGTCAGTGCCATCAGCACAGAGAATAAAATCGTCAGGATCAGCGTCACCGAGAACTGGCGATAGATCGCGCCGACCGCGCCGCCGAAGAACATCATCGGCACGAACACCGAGCACAGCACCAGCGTGATCGCGATGATGGCGCCGAAGATCTGGTCCATCGCCTTGCGCGTCGCCTCGCGCGGCGCAAGGCCCTCATCGGTCATGATGCGCTCGACGTTCTCCACCACCACGATCGCATCGTCCACCACGATACCTACCGCCAGCACCATGGCGAATAGTGTCAGCGTGTTGATCGAATAGCCGACCAGGTACAGGCCCACCAGCGCGCCGATCAGCGCGACCGGCACCACGATGGCGGGAATGAAAGTAGCGCGCAGGTTGCCGAGGAACAGCCAGATGACGAGGAACACCAGCACCACGGCTTCCGCCAATGTCTTCACCACCTCGCTGATCGAGATCTCGACGAACTTCGAGGTGTCATAGGGCACCAGCCAATCGATGCCCTTGGGGAAGAACTTGGACAGTTCTTCCATCTTGGTTTTCACCGCTTTGGCAGTATCCAGCGCGTTGGCCGAAGGCGACAGACGGATGGCGATGGCGGAGGCCGGCTGGCCGTCGATGCGCGCGGCGATGGAATAATCCTGCGCGCCCAGTTCCACGCGTGCCACATCCTTCACGCGCACGGTGGAGCCATCGGCGTTGGCGCGCACGATCACGTTGCCGAATTCCTGCGCGGTGGACAATCGACTCTTGGTGACGATCACCGCATTCAATTGCTGGCCGGGCGCGGCGGGCAACTGGCCGAGCTCGCCGGTGGCGAGCTGCGTGTTCTGCGCGCGCACCGCACGGCTCACATCGCCGGGCGTCAGGTTATAGGCGTGCAGCTTCTCCGGCTTCAGCCACAGACGCATCGAATATTCGGTGCCGAACATCATCGCCTCGCCCACGCCGGGCACGCGGCGGATGCTTTCCAGCACGTTGGCGGCGGCATAGCTGCCCAGCGCCACGTTGTCGCGGCTCTTGTCCGGCGAGATCAGCGCGATGATCATCAGGAAGTTGCGCGCCGATTTCGCCACCGACACGCCGACACGGCGCACGTCTTCCGGCAGGCGCGCTTCCGCGCGCTTCACGCGGTTCTGCGTTTCGACAGAAGCCACGTCGAGATTGGTGCCCGCCTCGAAGGTCAGCGTGATGGTGCCGACGCCCTGCTCGGAAGCCGACTCCATGTAGAGCAGATGCTCGATACCGTTGAGTTCCTGCTCCACCAGCGCGACGGCGGTCTCTTCCACCACTTGCGCCGAAGCGCCGGGGTAGGCGAGGGTGATGGCCAGCGCGGGCGGCGCCACTGCCGGATAGGAAGCGACCGGCAGGTTGCGCAGCGCCAGCACGCCGGAGAGCAGGATGATGATGGCGATGACCCATGCGAAGATGGGGCGGTCGATGAAGAATTTTGCTAACACGATGTCTCTCTATTTCTGTGCGGTGGCGGCGGGGGCGCTTGCGGCTGCTGCGTTGTCGGTCTGACCCAGCGGAACCGGCTTCACCGGTGTGCCGGGGCGCGCTTTCTGCACGCCGTTGACGATCACCTGGTCGCCGACCTGCAAACCCTCGGTGATGATGAAATCGCCGCCGACCATCTGGCCGGTCTTCACCGGGCGCACGGCGGATTTGCTTTCTTTATCCACCACCAGCACGAACTGGCCCTGCGCGCCGATCTGTACCGCGCGCTGCGGGATGCGGATGCTATCGTCGGCGACGCTCTCGGGGAATCGCACGCGCGCGAACATGCCGGGCAACAATTCATGATCGCGGTTGGCGAACTCGGCGCGCAGCGAGATGCTGCCGGTGCCGGGATCGACCGCGAGATTGGAGAACAACAGTTTGCCCGGATGCGGATAGATGCTGCCGTCCTCCAGCACCAGCTCGACCTGTGCTGCATCGGCTTGGCGCAGCTTGCCGGCGTTGAACGCCTTCTGCAGCTGCTGCAGGTCGGCGCCGGGGCGGGTGAAGTTGACATAGATGGGATCAACCTGCTCGATGGTGGCGAGCAATGTGGCGTCGCCGCGTCCGACCAGCGCGCCCTCGGTCACCAGCGAGCGCCCGATGCGGCCGGAGATGGATGCCGGCACATTGGTGTTGCCCATGTCTTCGCGCGCTTTGGAATAGGCGGCTTCGGCCTGTTTGTATTTCGCGGTGGTCTGTTCAAGGCTCAGCGGACTGATGAACTTGGCTTCCAGCAGCTTCTTGGCGCTTTCCAGGTTCTGCCGCGCCGCTTCGAGATCGGCCTTGGCAGCTTCGAGGTTGGCGCGGTAATTGGCGGAATATATCTGGTACAGCGATTGGCCGGCTTTGACATCGCTGCCCTCGGCGAACAGGCGCTTCTCGACGATACCCTCGACGCGCGCGCGCACCTGCGCCGTGCGGAACGCTTCCATGCGTCCGGGCAGGTCCTGGGTCAGCACCACCGACCCGGAAGTCACCGAGATCACATCCACTTCCGGCGGGGGCGGCGCACTTGCACCGGCGGGGGCCTGCTGTCCGCCGCCCTTTGGGCCACAGGCGGTAAGGACGAGCAGAGCGGCAAAAAGGGTCGTCGCAGTCAGGATGTGGGTGGTCGATTTCATGGAACTTCTCCCGCTGAATTTGGAAAACCGACAGGATAACATTTACAGACGGACTCTTCCGCTACCTGCCCGACCGGGAAACGGTCACCATTCCTGCGGCAAGCGGTATCGCTGCGGCAACAGATCGATGATCTGGCGCTGCACCTGGATATTGTGTTCTTCATACAAAGCCTTGCCGCATAAAGGCATGGATTCATCTGTCGATTCGACCACCTTCTCGCCCTGCCACACCCAGTCTACCGGCAGACACACATCGGTGATGTGCTTGCCGGGATATTCGGACTGCACCACCCCGACCGCCATGATGTGCAAGTCGGATGGCGACGTGCAGTGCTTGATGAAGACGATGTCTTCCTTGCGCATGGGCGATACGACGTAGCGCAGATCCGTCTTGCCGTCCGCCAAGTGCGGCAGACATACCGTGTGCCTGGCTATGAAGCCCTGCGCATCGCGTTCTTCGATCCCAAAGAATGTGGCCATGATGTCCTCTCTTTCCTTGACGTTTACCGGTAGGTTATCGGCTGACCCGGTTGGAAGTTTGTCGGCTCGGACGGGAGAATGTGAGCAACCACTCGGCTGTCGTGCAAGGCTGTGCCGGATACCGAAATAGGCGGGTTAATTTGAAGCAACCCGGAGAGGTCATCCTAAGAAACTGGATTGTTATTGTCAACTATTATGGGGGCGGTGATGGATACCGCAGACTGTCGCGGCATCCGCCATCACGAAACCTTAATACAAATTCATTACATTTCCCCCTCTGCAATGGAGGTGATGATGGGTTTGTTCGATTGGTTTCTGGCACATTCGCGCGGTGATGAGAAAAGTGCGGCGGCATTCCAACTCGGCGGCATCAATGAAACAGCGGAAGTGAAAGGTCTGGATTTCGTTGCCGCGATCGAGACGCACCGGAAGTGGAAAGAGCGCCTGGTCGCCTATGTGCAAGCGACATCAACCGAGATACTCGACCACGCGGTGATCTGCCAGGATAACCAGTGCGCGCTGGGGAAATGGATATACGGCAATGGCGCGACGTTCTGCAGTCATCTGCCTCTGTTCCACCAGCTCAAATCCAAACACTCGCAATTCCACATCGGTGCCGCGGAAGTGGTGCAGAAAGTCCAGCAGGGTCGGCTCGAAGAGGCCACGGGTCTGCTGCTGGAGGGAGACTTCGCCAAGTCGTCGCGTGATGTCCAGACCATGCTTTCCAAACTGTATATGGAGATGAAAGCAGAGTGATGGCGGCAGACAAGATTGCGGTCTGTCGTCTTTGATCATCAGCTCCCAAAGAATTGCACCCGGTTGCGTCCCGCGTTCTTGGCGGCATACAGGGCTGCATCCGCCCGTTTGAGCATGGCGTCGACGTTCTCGTCGCTGGCGATCATGCTGGTCACCCCGATTGAGACGAAGAAGTTAAAGTGTTTTTCCGGTGCCAGCGGTATGTCGGTGTTTTCCGCCGCCAGACGCAAGCGTTCGGCTACTTCCATTGCCCGTTCCGCTTCTGCTTCCGGCAGCAGGATGGCGAACTCTTCACCGCCCAATCGGCCGACGATGTCGTTCTCGCGCAAGGTATTCCGGCAAATCTCGCCCAACTTCTGCAACACTGTATCCCCGACGGGGTGGCCATAGCTGTCGTTGATCTTCTTGAAATGGTCGATGTCCAGCATCAGGGCGGCCAACGGCGTACCGTAGCGCTTGGCGCGTGAGACTTCCTGTTCCGCGAGTTCGTAGAAATGGCGACGGTTGCCGAGCCCGGTCAGGACGTCTGTGTGTGCGCGGTATTCCAGCTCGCGTTCGAGCTGCTTGCGCGCCGAGATGTCGTGGAAGGCGATGACGATGTCACCGATATCCTCGCCTCGATGGACGGTCGAGATGCTGATCGATACCGGTAGCACGGTTCCGTCTTTGCGCCTGAACGTCTCTTCCACTCCGCGATAGGTCTGGCCGCTGCGGGTGTTGTTCAAAACCGGGCAATCCGAGCGTGAAGCGGGCGAACCGTCCGCATGAACATGCAGCAGATCGTGCATGTCCGCTTCCAGCAGCTCACCGGGTTCATAGCCGAGCAGTAGGCCGGCCGCGGGATTGGCGAACAAAATCCTGCCGTCTTGCCCGGCCACCATCAATCCGTCGCTCATGGTGGTGGTGATCTCGCGCAACCGTGTCTCGTTCTCTTTCAGGTTGCCGGTAGATTGCCGGTGGCGGAGGTCGAGGTAGGCGACCAAGTATGCGGCCAGAGCGAGCAACAGATAGGCGGCAAAGATCAGCACTCGGTTGCCGGTCTGCCAGAACCAGCTTTGCTCGCGCAGGGCTGACGCGGGAACGAGCGTGACGATCTTCCACTGGTATTCCGTCGCATCCAGATAGAGTTGGCTGGGCGCGCGCGGCAATGCCGAGCCGGAGGAGGAGTGCTGGCCCGCCTGTAGCGGATAGACCGTGTCGTACATGAACAAGCCGTTGGGGGATCGCAGGGCGCCGCTGTCGTTCTTTGCGATGGTTTGCCACTCCGCAGGATAGTCGCGCGCAAAGATACGTTCCGGCTGTTTCAGCATGAACCCCCATTCGTCTTCCGGCTTTGCCCCGCTCAGCCAGAAACCGTCGCGGTTGAGCACCATGGCAACGCGTGAATCGCCGCCCTGCATCACATCACGGAAATTTTGTAACAACTGGCCGCCGAAGTAATTGAGCAGCACCACGCCCTGCTTGCGCCCTGCACTGTCGAACACCGGCATGCCGAAGCGGATCATCGGCTTGTACGGGATCTCCAACTGGTCATGTTCGATGTTCAGGTCCAGCGGCGAGACGAATATCTCCTCTGGCCCGAGCTTGAGTGTGTCACGGAAGAAATAGCGTCCGGCCTTGTTTTGCAACTGGTCGGCCGGGACGACATAGGCTTTTCCATCGCTGTAGTTGACGCGGATGACTTCCTGACCGCGCGTGTCCAGATAGCGAATCTGGTCGTAGCGGCCGCTCACGCCCGAGAGCAGCAGGAAGAATCGCGCCAGTTCGTTGCGTTGTACCAATGCGCCACTGTCGAGGAATCTTTGCATCGCCGGAAGCCGCGCGATGACGTGCAGATCGAGCGCGACTGCAGACAGATCCTGAACCACGCGGTTGCGCGCAATCTCGATGCGTGCAGATTCGCGTACCTGAGTCTTCTCCAGACGATCACTCTCGTCGAGATGCACGCCGACAGCGATAACCAGCGTGAGAATTATTGCGGCGAACGTGAAGGTCGCCGCAAAATGCCGCAACAAGGCGCGCAGCGGCACCAGCGCAACGGTTTGTGGTAACGGCATACTTCCTCCTGTGCGGTCCCCACGAGCTTTGATTCCGGGGCGCCGCTCCGAGTCTTTGAGACACGGTCATAGTCTTATGTAGCCACTATAAGACCATGGCATCGATATTTCAAATGAAAGGAGCTGCTTGGTTAGCCAGCCAACCAACCCAGCAGCGCTCCCGCCGTGAACAGCAGGCTGCCGAGCACTGCCGCCAGCATGGTGATGCGCGTGTCGCGGCCCGCCGAATCGATGAAGCGATAAGGAAAAGAAAACAGGTCCCCATAGAAACGCAGCGGATCGACACTGCCCGAGAACATGATCAGCGCCAGCCCCGAACCCTTCATCGCGGCATAGGGTTGATCGGTAGTAAAGGCATGTGCAGCCCAGATCAGACAGGCCAGCCCGGCGCAAAGGAACAGCGCGGCGAGCAGGAACTCGGAGATCGAATATTCGGGCGGTTCTTCGAGGCTCATCAGGCTTCCAGTTGATCTTTACGTCAGTGCTCGCTATCGACTGTGAAACGTCACCGGAACGGTAGTCGGCGGCGGCGTTTTCAGGATGTGTTTCTTCATCTTTCCCATCACGTGCATTTCGCACTTCCTGCAGTCGAACTCCAGACGCAATTTTTCGCTGCCGTTGATTAGCGTCATGGGCTCGGCGCGCACCTGGCCCTGTACGCCGATGACGCCCTTCGCCTGTTTGGGGCAAAGGCTCAGAGAATAGCGGATGCAGTGGCGCGTGATCATCAGCGGGACTTCGCCCGCTTCCTTGTGTGCCTCGTAGGCAGCTGCGATGAGCTTCACGCCGTGTTTGGCGTAGAAGCCGCGCGCGGCTGTGTTGTAGACGTTGGCAAGGAAGGAGAGGGATTCTTCCGGATAGTGCGCGGGCGGTTCCACGGCGGCTTTGCGCGGCAGAGGGTGGTGGGCGGCGAGACGAGCGGCTTCGAGTTGTTCGACGGCGTCGCGGCGGAGTTTGTTGAGCAGGGAGCTGGGGGCGAACAGCGGTTGCGACCATTCGACCTTGAGTTCATCCAGTTCGAAATCGGTATTGCCGAAACGCGCCAGTTGTTCGCGCACGCTGCTTTCCGCTTCCGCCGGATTCTTGGCGGGCTGTTTTTCAAACGCGGCGCTGGCGGTGGCGCTGATGCCGTCTTCGTCTTGCAGGGTAAGCGCGAAGCCGTCCGCTGTTTCGGCGAAGGTGGCATTCACGCCGATCTTGCGCTCGGCGGATTTCTTGTTGAGCGTCATCTCCCAGACATGGTCGCGGTTGCGGCTGATGGCGAGACCGACGCGCAGCCCGGTCAATGTGTGCATGGGTTCGTTGGGGAACACGCGCCACACGCTGCCTTTGTGCTCGACCACGTTCGCCTGCAAGCCGATCACTTCGCGCTTGTGCAGGTAATTCAGCCCGTCGCTGTTGGCCAGGTCTTCGTTCGATTCCATCTCGAACCATTTGTCGCCGAGCTTGGTCACGCTGCCGAGTTCTAACCCGACGAAAGTGGGCGTGTCGAACGCGCCGATGTCGGCCTTGCGGCCCTGCGAGAAATAATCTGTCGCGCCGCGATGGAAGGTCTTGTCCGGATCGGGCGTGAACAGCAGCCGGGTCCTGCCGCTGGAGGCGGCGTGCAACTCCGGGCGCTCGTTCAATATCTCGTCGAGTAGCTGGCGATAGTGGCCGGTGATGTTCTTCACGTAGGGCGCATCCTTGTAGCGGCCCTCGATCTTGAAGCTGCGCACACCCGCATCGATCAACGCGCGCAGGTTGCCACTCTGGTTGTTGTCCTTCACCGACAGCAGGTGCTTCTCGAATGCGACGATCTGGCCCTTGTCGTCTTGCAGCGTGTAGGGCAGGCGGCAAGCCTGCGAGCAGTCGCCGCGATTGGCGCTGCGTCCGGTGTGCGCGTGGCTGATGTTGCACTGGCCGGAATAGGCCACGCACAGCGCGCCGTGGATGAAGTGCTCAATCACGGTGTCGGCGGGCACGGCGGCGCGCACTGCAGTGATTTCCTCTATCGTCAGTTCGCGTGCCAGCACCAGTTGCGAAAAGCCGACATCGGCCAGAAAGCGCGCCTTCTCCGGCGTGCGGATGTCGCATTGGGTGGAGGCGTGCAGATCGATGGGCGGCAGGTCGAGTTCGAGCAGGCCCATATCCTGAACGATGAGCGCATCGACGCCGATGTCGTGGCAGTCGTGTGCAAGTTTGCGCGCCGCTTCCAGTTCGGCATCGTGCAGGATGGTGTTGAGCGTAACGTAGATCTTCGCGTTGAAGCGGTGGGCGAGATTCACCAGCTCGGCGATCTCTTCGAGAGAATTGCCCGCCTTGTCGCGCGCACCGAACGACGGGCCGCCGATGTAGACGGCATCCGCACCGTGCAGGATGGCTTCGCGGCCGATGGCGGAGGTCTTGGCGGGGGCGAGGAGTTCGAGGGTTTGGGCAGGTTCGGTCATTGCCGAATTATACCGGAGGGCAAGCGGTCGCCCCGGCGGGCGTCAGGGAGCGAGTTCTCTGCGGGCGGAGGAGATAACACGCAGGGCGGAGCGTAGCAGCAGAACGACGAGTGCGGCGGCGACCAGCAGGTCGGGCCACGCTGCACCGGTCAGCCATACCCCGAGCGCGGCGACGAACACCGCGATGTTGGAGGCGATGTCGTTGCGCGAGCATTCCCACACCGAGCTCATGTTGATGTCCTCGTGGCGGTGTCGCCACAGCAGCCAGAAACAGATGCCGTTGGCCGTCAACCCGAGCAAACTGAAGGCGCCCATCGCCTCGAAGATCGGCAGCGCGGGATGCGCGAGTTTCCAGGCGATCTGCCCGGCGACCGCGAGTGCCGCCGCCAGAATCAGTATGCCCTTGAACAGCGCGACCCTGGCCTTGGCGCGGCTGCCCAGCGCGATGGCGTACAGGCTCAGCGCGTAGGTGATGGCATCGCCGAGATTGTCGAGGCTGTCGGAGAGCAGTGCGGTCGAGTCGGCATACAGCGCGGCGGCGACGATGACGAGGAACATCAAGGCATTGATGACCAGCACCCACTTCAGCGTGGAGCGCTGCCGCTCGTTGCGCGCGGTGATCTCGCAGCCGTTGTCGCAACAACCGCTCATCGCAGTTCCTTTTTGAGAGTCATGAACGACATTCTACTTCGAGCGGAAGATGATCTCTTTCATCCGCTCCAGCTTCGGTGACACCACCGGCACGGTGAGCATGGTGCTGGCGACGGCCATCAGCAGCAGCGCAGTGAAGGTCTCGCTGGTGATGATCTGCTTGTCGAGCAGGATGTTGGCGAAGATGATCATGATCAACGCCTTGGTCTGCAGCAGCCAGCCGATGATGGAGGCTTCGCCCGGTTTCCACTTCAAGATCTTGCCTGCTGCATGCACGCCGATCAGTTTGCCCGACACGGCGGCGAACAGCAGCACGCCGGCCGCGATGAACACGGTGCTGCCGCCCATCGCCCAGTTGGTGCGCAAGCCGGTGCTGAGGAAGAACACCGGCATGATCACCAGCAGCACGTGATGGCGCATCAGGTCCATCTTCTTCTGGTCGAACCAGTGGCTGTCGGTGACCGCACCGGCGAGGAAGGCACCGACCATGAAGTGCAGGCCGGACCAGTCGGCGCCGAAACCGCACACCGCCAGCCAGATCAGACCGACATACCAGCGGTCGCGCTCCTCCAGCCACACCATGAGTTTGCGGAACAGGTAGCTGGCGACGGCGAAGGCGATCAGGAAGCCGAGTTGCTTGCCCACGCGCTCCCAATCCATCAGGATCAGCGCGAGCACGCCCCAGATGGCGACGTCGTCCAGGCTGGCGTAGCGCAGGATGCGCTGGCCGATGGGCTGGCGCAGGATCTCCAGTTTCTCCATGAACAGGATGAGGATGGGCAGTGCGGTGACTGCGCAAGACATGCCCACGCCGAGGACGAATTGCCAGCCCAGCGCCCTGGGGCCGATCCAGCCGTCGCACATCAGCATGCCCAACCCGGCGAGGCAGCCGAACAGCAGCGGCGTGCCCAGCGCGAGGCCGGCGGTGATGCCGCTCTCGCGCCTATATTTCCATGTCTGGCGCAGGTCGAGTTCTATGCCCGCGATCCACACGAACACCATCACCGCCCACCAGGCGATGCCGTTTAGCGACTGGATGACCTGCGGGGTGAACACGAAGCCGTAATAATCGGGGAAGGCCGCGCCGAGGATGCCGGGGCCGAGCAAAATGCCGGTGATGATCTGCACCACCACCAGCGGCGCGTAGTATTCCGTTCGCCCCACCCGCCAGATGAGATAAGGGATGGTGAAGATCAGCGTCATCGCGATCAGGAAGATCTCGGTGGTACTCATGGCGGCGTGCATGGTCGATCTCTCGCAGGTTTTTAACAGCGGCGAAGTATGCCACAAGCGCATGACCGGAATCATCACAGGTGTATTGGCCGACTAACCTTGTCCGGCTTGGGGGAAGCGCACATAATCCGCCGTATCGGGGATAAGGCAGCCTCCCCGTTTCAAGACGATTCCTCGTCCAAGGCTTGCTGCAGATTGGATATATTCCAAGGAGGAATCATGGACACACCGCAACAGCAACTTTCCGAAAATACCCGCCCCCCCGCACCGGTCACACTGGCGCAGGCCTTCCGCTATTGGTTCAAGCTCGGCTGCATCAGCTTCGGTGGCCCGGCCGGGCAGATCGCCATGATGCATCACGATCTGGTCGAGCAGAAACGCTGGATATCCGACCGCCGCTTTCTGCACGCTCTCAACTACTGCATGGTGCTGCCCGGCCCGGAAGCGCAGCAGCTCGCCACTTACATCGGCTGGCTAATGCACCGGGGCTGGGGCGGCGTCATCGCGGGCACGATGTTCGTGCTGCCCTCGCTGTTCATCCTCATCTTGCTGTCCTGGTTCTACATCGCGTTCGGCGATGTGCCGCTGGTGGCCGGATTGTTTTACGGCATCAAACCGGCGGTCACGGCCATCGTGGTGCAGGCCGCGCATCGCATCGGTTCGCGCGCGCTCAAGAACAACTGGCTGTGGGCCATCGCGGCGGCTTCGTTCGTGGCCATCTTCGCGCTCAACGTGCCGTTTCCCGCCATCGTCGTCGCTGCCGCACTGATCGGTTACATCGGCGGTCGTTATATGCCGGGCAAGTTCGCGCTCGGCGGCGGTCACGGCAAGTCGAATAAATCATACGGCGCAGCGATCATCGACGATGACACGCCGACGCCAGAGCATGCGAAATTCCGCTGGTCGGGTCTGCTCAAGGTGATCGTGATCGGCGGCCTGCTGTGGCTGTTGCCGATGACTTTGCTGACGCTGACCTATGGCTGGGATCACACGTTCACGCAAATGGGCTGGTTTTTCACCAAGGCCGCGCTGCTCACCTTCGGCGGCGCGTATGCGGTGCTGCCCTATGTCTATCAGGGCGCGGTCGGGCATTACGGCTGGCTCACACCGACGCAGATGATCGACGGCCTCGCGCTCGGCGAGACCACGCCGGGGCCGCTCATCATGGTGGTGGCCTTTGTCGGTTTCATCGGCGGCTACACGCAGGCATTGTTCGGTGCAGAGAATGTGTTTTTAGCAGGCGCGGTCGCCGCGATACTGGTGACCTGGTTCACCTTTCTGCCCTCGTTCATGTTCATCTTCGCGGGCGGTCCGCTGGTCGAGACCACGCATGGCGACCTCAAGTTCACCGCACCGCTCACCGCGATCACGGCGGCAGTCGTCGGTGTCATCCTCAACCTGGGCTTATTCTTCGGTTATCACGTGCTGTGGCCGAAGGGGTTTGCAGGAACGTTCGATTGGGTGTCGGCTTTGCTTGCGCTGGCGGCAGCGGTGGCGTTGTTGCGTTACAAGCGTGGCGTCATCGAGGTGATTGCGGCGAGTGCGGTGATCGGCCTTGTTCTGAAAACCATTCTCTAGAAACCAGAACGCCCTCGCAAGGAGGGCGTTCTCTTGGGACTGCAATATCTCTTTGGCTACATCATTCCCATCGCCACCAGCGCGATGAAGGCCGCAAACAGCGCGAAGTGGCTGATGCCCTCGATGGCGTTGGTCTCGCCGTCATGCAGGTTGTTCATCACCGTGAGGAAGGTGAGCAACAGCATGCCGCCCTGCACCGGGGTGAGCGCCATGACGATGCGATCTCCGGTGACCAGCGCGATGAATTCGATCACCGGCAGCGTAAGCAGTACGGTGGCGAGCGAAGCGCCGAGCGCGATGTTGACGGTGGTCTGCATGCGGTTGTTCTGCGCAGCACGCAGCGCGGTGAGGATCTCGGGGCTGGCCGAGATCAGCGCGACCAGCACGGCGGGGATGGCCTTGGGCAGGCTGCTGCCGGTGAGTCCGGCGTCCAGCAGTACCGACAGCACTTCGGAGAGCAGGCCGACCAGCACGATGGCGCCGAGCATGATGCCGACGTGCAGCGAGTTCGGGCTGTGCGCCTCGTCATGCGCTTCTTCGTCGGTGTCGCTGGAGTATTCGAAGAAGGTGCGGTGTTCCACCGTCTGCAAACGCAGGAATCCCGCGTACATGACCGCCATCATGCCGATGGAGAACACAGAATAGATCTGCCATTTGTCATCCGGCACGAAGTCGGGGATGAACATGCCGATACCGATGGCGACCAGCAGCATGGCGACGAAGGAATTGGCCGAAGAGATGTTGTACTTGGTCTGGCCGTGCTTGAGGCCGCCGACGATGGCGGCAAGACCGAGGATGCCGTTGATGTCGAACATCACTGCGGCGAACACGGTGTCGCGCGCCAGCGTCGGGTTCGGCTCGCCCATCAGCAATACCACCAGGATCACCACTTCCACCGACACTGCGGCGAGCGTGAGAATCAGCGTGCCGTAGGGTTCGCCGAAGCGAACCGCCAGCACTTCGGCGTGGTGCGCGATGCGGAAGGCGACGCCGATGATGGCGGCGAGGATCACCAGCAACA
>Ga0209417_1000712_pt1 | contig 72079 bp, 93 predicted proteins | sample RifGroF2_FD_184002 | JGI IMG/M metagenome (GOLD analysis project Ga0209417, IMG submission 184002) | Groundwater microbial communities from Rifle, Colorado, USA - Groundwater F2 (SPAdes) (version 2) | ecosystem: Environmental > Aquatic > Deep subsurface > Groundwater | place: Rifle, Colorado... | reverse complement strand
TTAAATTAAATTTAGTGCTGATAAACCGCCCAGCACATAACAGCGTATAAAAGATATGGCACATTGGGCTTTGTGCCTTGATTTAAACATTCGTATAAGTGCCACATCTCTTATACGCAAAACGTTAGGCACAATACTAGGAAGCCCACTGCATCGCCATAGCCTTCGCAATCCCCTCAAATGTTTTTGACCTTAATTTTGCTCTTTCCTCTTTTGGAAGTCTCCAAGCATCTGCGTACCAAGTTGGCATACTTTTACCACTTGCAAACTCCGTTCGTTTAGGTGGCTCAACTATGTTTGTAGGTTCTAATTTCGGAAGACCTTTTAGCCATAAACAAGTCTTTTTTTCAAACGCATCACCGAACTGAAAAGGATTGATAATTTGGTCGGGTTTTCGCCATTCACTACTCATTATGCCTACTGGATTTTCAATTGCAACTCTTTCGCAATTAGACTCAGCAAACATTTTGAAAAACTTAATTGCAAATTCACGGTCTTTGTGGCGTTGGATTGCTTTTTCACCATATCTTTCAATATTAAACCATCTATTCCCGGTAACTGTTAAAAATGTACAAGGTAGAAAAGCAATAATTAAATCCCAGTGCTGTTTTAATAGTTCTGTTACATCTTGTTGTAAGTGCCATTCGGGGTGTCCACCTGAGCACTCTAATAAATCACAACTAAATGCTTCGTGTCCTAGTTTTCGCATTTCAATTGTTACGGTTTGGCTTTCTTCACACGCTAATAATATTCTCATATTTCGATTAATTTTAGATTAAAAAATAAGTGCTGTGCCTAACATGTGGTATAATGCAGCTTGCCGAAGGCGCAACACAAGCCGCACCATACCACCGTTCGTTAGCAAACAGCTTAAACAGACCGCTGCAACAATTCAGGCGATTCATATATGTTGCCAGTGATTTCATAAGCAAAATCAGACAATTCATCACTTAACAAATCGCCACTTGACATATCATTTTTAAATGAGTTGTCTAATTTCCATGCTCCCGACTGATTGCACCAAAAAACTTGTATAAAAGACTGAACTTGTTTTCCATCAACATCATTCCAATCGCTCAATATATCACCTTCAAAAATTTCACGGTCATTTTTGTCTTTAAACCCAGTTGATTGCATTACAATGTCATCCCCAAAATGAAACATAAAACTCGATAGTGTTTCTAAATCTGGATTTCCTTGATAAGCCATATATCTTTGAGACTTATCCCATGCTTTAAAATTTAATTCTCTCATATTTATTTGATTTTAAATTAATTAATAATAAAAGCCGATTTGCTAACACAAGCTATAACCAATAAAGGTTTTAGTGGGTAATCCAACGTTGTAGCTCACATCCAGTTCGGTGTATTTTGATAATTCATCGCTCCGTAATCCTTTACTGGTCATAGCTTCAACGTTAGCAACAAGCACTACGAAGTACCTCATTGCAAAGTTCGTGTGGAATCTTTGATCGTTCATAATGTCCGTTTCTGCCTTGTGTTCCTGTTTTTGCTCCACGCCTTGCACTTTCGTGGTGGCAATGTTTATTAATTACATTACCTTGTTTATCATACTTGTAATTGTGGCATTCTGGTCGTGGTATCCAAGTTTTTGAATTAGTCCAAATATCTGTTGGCTTTGCCTTATCATCTCCATATTGGCAATACCAAACAGTATGTCGTTTAAATTCTTGCATCCATTCCATATGCCTCATCATACCTCTTGGATTTTCAATAAAAAATACCATATTTGGATTTATAACCAACCATTCTTTAATTAATCCAATAAAGTGTTGGTTTACGGTATCGCATTTTTTAGCATAATCGCTTTTTGGTTCTGTTTTATTTCTGTGTGTGCTTATTGCAGCAATTGTGTAAGTAGTGCAATCAGGTGAAGCCCAAACTACATCGGGAATAAAAGGTACATTTTCTTTTGTTAATTCTCCAATATCAATTGAAAGGTTTATATTTTCGTATTGTTCCCAATCGACTGAAAAAACATTCATTCCTAATTGTTCACCTGCTTTTCCCACGCTTCTCGATCCTGCAAATAATTCTAATAAATTCATAACTTTAATTTAAGTTTTTACTAATTTAACCGTGCCAGTTGCTGACAAGGTATAAACCACATTAAAACGATGGTTTATACCCGTCCGTTAGTTGCAATACAAGAAAAGACGCTCCGTTGATACTTTGTTGCCTCCAATTTTGCCGTTTGCTGATAGTTGACTATTTGTTTCTTTTTCCCAAACACATTTAAAATCGGAAGGTGCATTGTATTCACTCACAAATACAGTGTGTCCTTGTTTGCTTATATTTCTTACCCAATTCCAAAAAATGATATGGTTAAAGTTATTAGCATATTTAGTTGTGCCTTTATATGGTGGGTCACAATAAATAATACTGTTTGGTGGCAAATCCAATTTATAGTATGGTTTATTTTGAAATATTACACCTTTCATTTTTTCAACCTGTTTAGGGACGTTGTTTATTGCTTCCATTTGGTAATTTGGTAAAATTCCATTTTTATTTCTTCTACTTTCAGGGTAGTCGTCAGCAAATCCACCAAACCATTTGCCCGAATAAGAGCAGTTAAAACCAACCCACCCAACAAAATATGCAGGGTATTTGCTCTGGTCTGTTCTTACTTCTAAATATTCTTCTTTGGTAATCTTTTTTGGAATCCAACCGCTAACAAGTTCTTTCCACATTTGAATTAAATGGTAATGAATATCGTTTGCTATTCGTTTGCCCCCAACCTCACAAATTGCGTTCATACCTCCAGCAAACGGCTCAATGTACCACTGCTCGTTTGTTCTATCTTTTAAAATAATCGGCAAAATCTCTTTTGTAAATCTCGCCTTGCTTCCCATATATTTCATAATCAATTAATTTTAAATAAAGTACTGCAACTAACAAGTATAAGTAATGCTTACTGCTGTGCTTAAAATCGAGTTTAGTGTTCCAAATGCCATAACAAATATTTTATTCCATATTTTCAGCAATTAGATAGCTTGCTTTTTTAAATTCATTCAAAAGGTATTCACAATTTTTTATAGACCTCTCAAAATCTTCGTCTGTGTATTCTATATCGCCAACAATCAAACCCGTTTCTTTTAATTTTTTTGTTTTCTTGATTGCCTTTTCATAATACCTTACTCTTTGCTGTAGGTATTCTAAAGGAAGTTTGTCGGTTTTCCAAGCCATAAAATATTTGTTATTAGTTCTTTTATTAATTCAAAGTTTCGTGTTCCAAAGTCGCACTACTCATACTTGCGTCACGTTAGGCACAGTGAAAATTACTGCCTTTTCTTCCATATCATTTTTTCCAATATATCATTCCCAACTTCGAGATACTTTGCATCCCAAAATACTATTGATAGTAATGTCAAACATCCACCAATTGGAAAAAATAATATTACTGTTGCCAATGATTTTACTACAAAGTTAATTATGTGTATCATATCCGTAATTTTTACAGATACATCGGCTATACCCAATAATTTTAACTTAGCTTGGTGGTATTTCTCCATAGCTTCGGCAATACTTGGGTGGTTCTCTACCAACATACCTGTTTCATCGTACAGTATTTGGTTTAATAACGGTGCTTTGTTAAATTCTTCTTGTGTCATTATTCCTCGTTTTTAAGTCGTTAAAATTACATGTGCATAGCCGTAGTCGTTAGCTGCAAGGCTAAAGACTGCCCCGAAGCTCGTAAAGTTCATTTGATATTTCATTTAGGGAAACGTTTTCTGCAAGCAAGTTTAAAAGCCTTTCAAGCAAATAATTCTTATTGCTATTTACTCCTTCTAAATTGCCTATCCTCCTTTCCAGTTCGTGTATTTTGCTTTTCAATTCCCGATTTTCATTTTGGACATTATGCAATTCCCATTTGTCTGCTTTGTCTCTTAGTTTTCCTTCTATTTCGTATAAGTTCATTTTGATTTTAATAAAGCCCAGCAGCTAACCCGTGGTATAGTTAATTGCCGTATTAGTACTAATTTTAAGCGTTACCACCCGCTTGTAATTCTGTGTCGATGGATAGTGTGTCGTCCGCAATCGGCAACTAACCATACCACCACCGTTAGTCAACAATTTTTATTTCCTCCCATCCTTCAAGAATGGGTTCGGGTTTATCCGAAATAATGGGTTCATAATTTTCAATCAAATAGCTAAAGAAAGCAACTAAACCAAAAATAAAAATTAACAAAACAAATATCTTAGCATTTTTTTTATCTATTTTCTTTGTTGTACTATTTACTGTTTCCACTTTTTTTTATTAAAGTTAGTGTTTTTTTCATAATTACGAACCCATGTATTCCCTTTTTAGTTTACCATCATTGGCATTAGCAACATTCATGTCTGATATATCATATTTAAATGTTCCCTTTTCTGTGATTATTTCACCCGATATGTTCAGGTTTATTTTCCCCTTATTTACCTTTGTTGCGATTTTGTACAAATAATCAAAAGGGATAAGGCAAATACATTTCATATCGAGTTCGCTAAAATACATTTTGTAAAATATATCCAAATTGGTAACATTCATTTCCTGATCTTTAATCAGAATATAATCACAAATAGGAATATCTGTTTTGTTCTTCACCTGTTTTGCTTTCTTTAGAAAGGCAATTAATTTAGTTGTTTCCATATTTTCTATATATTTAATTGTTTGTTTCAGTGAATAATCCTTTTTTTAATTTATACCAGGTATTTTCTTTTAATTCTATACCATCAATAATTGCAGATTTTATACATATACATTCGTAATTAGAATTATATTCTGCTAAGGTTATCCATGAACCCTTAACTCCCTTTATTGTTCCATTTATTCCAATGTTTGCACCTACCGATTTGTTACCGTTTAATTCAAGTTTACTAAAATCTCCCGATGCAGCCAGTTGACTATAATCTCCCGATGCAGCCAGTTTACTATAATCTCCCGATGCAGCCAGTTTACTATAATTTCCCGATGCAGCTTCAATTTTATTTTGTTCTATTAAATAAGCTATACTTGCATTTATAAATTCATGTAAACTTAGCTTTTTACCTATTTTAATTTTATTTGTTGCTATTTTGGTATCTTCATTATGAGTTACATTTCCTATTGCTTCTACGGTGGTAAATTCACTTTCGCACAAATCATAATAATTAAGTGTATCAAGAGGATTTTCGTAAAAATGGAACCCTTTCTGACAAATAATGGGTTCTCCTTCAATTGTAAATGTTTTATTTTCTTCAAATTGAAAATCTTTACAAACTAAGCCTTTATTATAAGCTTTATAACCTTTTACTTTTTTCATAATATTACTGTTTTTTAATTGTTAGTTCATTAAGTTTAATTCTAATTTCGATTAATCTAAGGCATAGAGGGGTCAAATTTTCATTTTTAACTATCATCCTTAGTAAATCGTTTGTCTGTTTTATTTCCTTTGTTATTTCCATGTTAAAATCGTTTTTAGGTTTTTAAGATAAGGGGTTATAACCCTTTATTTTGATTTAATAAATTTTCCTATTCTTTCGGCAACAACATTAAAATCATAATTTACATAATTAGGAATTATATCTTGTACATCTTCATTATTAATATCAAAATCCAAATCAAATTTATTTTCAAATTCTTTAATATTAATATCAATTGAAAATAATCCAACATGATAGTCCTTATATATTTCTGAGTAACATCCATACTCACCTTCAGAATCTTTTACTTTAGCATTAAAATAATCTTTTACCGCTTTTTTAAAATCACTATGCCATATATTAGTATCAATATTAGTATTGACAGGAAAAGATTGATTAATATCTTCAATATCCCTTCCATTTACCCATATCGCATATACCTGAATATGTTCATTAATTGCTTTCATGTTTTCCAAGTATTAAATTATTTTAATTCTGATTATTTTAATTTTACCATATAAGGCAATAAGACTATTTATAGCATCCTGAATTGTATCATTATTTACTATCTCAATAATGGGTTTCTGCGTATCCTGAATAAAGATTATTTGGTATGTCATGGCTTATAAATTTTTAAGAATTAGTTCTTTCACTTTTGCCGGATCCATTCCTTTAAATGCAATTGAAATAGTTTTTCCATTTTGACCCATTATACTTTCCCTTATTTCAATTGTAGTTATTTTCCCGGTTGCAAATATTGATATATTTTGCTAATGCTTTTAATTCCATTAACTCTCCATAACTTATGCACTCACCTTTTATCTCCTGCCTTAAATATTCTAATCTTTTTTTAATTTTCTTTGTTTTCATATCTATATTTATTAAGTGAAAAATAAGGGGTTTCTAATTAATTTTTATAAAATGTTCTATACATGAATGAACATAAATTAAATGTGTTTTAGTTTTATAATGATTATATGGATTATACCAGGGGTTTTTTATTTCTTTTTTTGCTTCATGTTCATCAATAACACCAGCTAATAAAGCAATTTTTACAGCTTGTTTTTGATTTGCTTTTGTATTATTTTTCATTAATTCATCCCATGTATTTTGATTTATATTAACACAGGTACATTCCAAAAAGCATCCTCTATTTTCTGCTCTATATAACAATTCGTTTGTTTTCATAATAAGGGGTTTAAAAATGGTAATTAATAATCAATTTCTTTTAGTAAAACAGCTCCATCAACTATAATTGAACAATAATTTTGTGGATCAAATTTATCAACTGTTATTTCAGTTATTGTTGCTTTTCTAAGTCCTAAATCTATTCCCCAATCTGAATGATCAGAACCTTTATTTATTTTTTTAGAAGGGAGTTTCCCTAATACCGGTATTGTTTGTTTAGTTGAATAATAATTCAATCCAGTTACCAATTTTACAATTTTTTTTCTACCGGTTAATTCTGCTTTTGTTTTCATAGTATTTAGTTTTAAAATGGTAGTTCAATTAATTTCGGATCTGTTACAAAATTTACATGTTCTTCGCAATCACAACACCAGCGATCATCCATTGCGCTAATAGTACCAAATTTTTCATTTGTATTAGCATTTACCCATATCTTTTGCTCTATGTTTTTACTTCCACAATTTTCACAGAAGAAAATAATGGGTTCCGGTTCTTTACTTATTACTTTATTTGTTTGTAATATTTCTTTTGCAAGTTTTTCACATTCAGCATCAGAAAGTTTATTAACAAAGGCTGCATTTGTGCCTTTAATTATTTTAGATAAGTTTTTTGAGTTCATGTTTTATGTTTTTATAATTTTTCTATAAATGTGCTGATTGTGTTGTCTGTATTTATTGAAGTACCAATTTTAATCATTTCAGTTGTCCAAAATTGGATCCCATAATTTGCATTTGTTGTGGAATAAGGTGTTAAAACTATTACAGATATTCTGCTATTACTTTTTTTTAATAATCTATTCCCTGATTTTCTTACTTCGGTTATTGTGTTATTTATTTTCATGATATTAATTGTTAAGTTAAAATAATGGGTTAAAAAATACCATTGTCAGAAAGTGAATAGTGATTATTTTCAGTAATAATGACATGATCTAATAATGTCACATCAAATAATTTTAATGCCTGTTGTATTTTAGTAGTCATTGATATGTCATGGGTGCTTGGTTGTTCATTCCCGGATGGGTGGTTGTGTGCTATAATTACAGCTGTTGCCAGTGTATCAATAGCATATTTACAAATCATTCGTACATCTGTTACCGTTCCACTTAAGCCTCCCTGACTTATTTTTACAAATCCGATTACATTATTTCCCCGGTTTAGCAATAACATAAAGAATAATTCGTAAATAATTAAATCGTCACTATATAAATGCTTTCTTATATAGTTAGCTGCATCAATGACAGTTGTGATCTTTACCTTTTCAAAGGTTGTGTTTCGCTCTTCAACTTTTAGATTATATTCTTTAATATAAGACTTGTAGGTTTTCATGGCTATTTTTTTTTAATTAATAAACATTTTTCACTACCAAAACCCCGGATTTGTTTCAGTCCGGGGCCTGCTAATCCTGTCAGAATTAGCGAAACTGGCAGGATTATAATTTATCTAAAAATGAATTATATTCAAGGCTTTTTAAATACCCCAAATTATAACCATACTCTTTATTTAGTTTATGTTTTTCAATAAATGAATTAATTCCTGGATCACATGCCCCAGCTTCTTTTAAATGTTTATACCCTACAAATTTCGCATTTGATAATTTTTCTCTTTTTAATTGTACTAATCTTTTGCCAAATAAGTCCTTTGCTTCTTTTAACGTTTTCCCATGAATATCTGCAAATAAATAACCGGAAACAAAATTAACACTATAACTTTGTTTATTCCCACGTGATTCCAACCATTTAGCAGCATGATGTTTACCTTTTATTGTCCAAACTCCGGCAATGTTTTCAATATTTTCAAGTTCTTTTTTAGTTAAAATTATATTTATTTCACCATAACTCGGCTTAAATTTGTAACTCTTAGAATAAATACTAAGAATATTATTTGTTGCAAAAGGTGTTCTATTTCCTATTAGGGAAAGGGTTCTATAACATCCCATTGAATGCCCTGTGAAAAAATCATTTAATAAACGCTCTGATTTTTCTTTTAATACAATATATTTCTTAACTGAAAACCCGAATTGTTTTGCTTGTCTTGTTTGTTGTTTTTTTGATAAAAATTCACTTTCCTTGCTTTCTTTTATTTTTAGCCATTTAAGACATATTTCGTAATTCAATTTTAAAGCTTTATTTTTATTAATAAAACTCTTTACATTTGTACTTTTCACCTCATTTTCAGCGAATAAGTTCATAATTTCTATTTTTTTCATTGCTAATTTTTTTAGTGAATGAATTTGTTATGTAAATCTATACCCATTACAATCATTCTGCAAATATTTTAACATTTATTTTGTTAAAAAATACTTTATCTATTGATATTCAAATAATTACAAATGAATAAAAATTCATGAAAAATCAAAATAATGGGTTCCATCAACTTAATACCTGTTATAGAACATACAACAGCATGATATAGATCAGCTTTTATATTGACCCGGTTGTGCGACTTGTCGGATTTTTGCGAAGGATGAGGAAAATATGGAAATAAGGGGTTTCGGATTATTTTAAATATAAGTTAGTAGATTCTACTACAGCCAGATAGTTTTTTATGAGATGTTTACCTTTATCGCTAATATTATATATTAATCCGATTTTAATTACATATTTAGATTTGATTAAGTCATTTAATAGCATACTGACAGTATTATATCTTATGTTTGTTATTATAGTTATGTTTTCAACTGTACTTTTAAAAGTACAATCAAAATAAAGGGTTCTATAAAATAATGAAACTAAGAGTATTATCTCATTATACTTAAGACCTATTGTATTACTTATATTATAGCTCCTTAGTATTGTATCTATTATATAGCTATGCTGCTTATGTTTTCTTGTTGACATTGTTGTTTTATTGCTTATTTAATTTTTTTCAATTTAAAATTGTGATTCAAATTTAATAAATATACGTAAATTCAATGAATTAAGGGTAATTATTACTTTTTTTGTGTCCTATCTTGCGCCCTGGATGCCAATTTTTCTACTAATTACACAACCATCAGGACACAACCTGAACACCTGCCAACCTGTCCACAATTGCCCTATTTACATTCGCTTTCTGCATTCTTATACTCTCATTTGTCTTGCACGAGTGATTATCAGGCAGTTAGGGAAACGGAATAAGCCCAATAATTAAGATTATGATTCATACAATATATAACAATATATGCTTTCCACGCAATAGGCAAGATCATATATATATTATTAGCACTGCATTTCGTTTGTTTTATGCGATTCCGAAAACACCCCCACACCCCCGCAAATCCGCATTTTGCGCCACATCTGGTGTGTACCCTATATATATCGACTACATCCACAAAATCCCATTTTTATTTTATATTTTATTTTTGTACATCTAATAATATGGGTATAATATAAGTGAAACATAAATAAGTTTGGATATATTGTATTAATTGCATATATTTGTATAATTAAAATGTGATTAATTATGAATAAAGGAATAATAATAAGAGGGACAGATGGAAAATATCGAATAACAGAGGATGGATTTGTATTGAGTGTATTAATAGGTTTTAATTAAATAGATGTAGTTATGATAGTGTATATGATAGGAATGGGTAATAGATATGGAATAACAGATATGGGGTTGGTTTATTCTTATGTATTAAAGAGATATTTGAAACCCATTATTGTGGGGAGGTATAGTTATGTTAGGTATTTTATAGAAGGAACCCATTATTATGCCCATGTTTTGGTTTCTTCTCACTTTCTGGAACCAATGCCTGATGGGTATGCTATAAGTCATATAGATTGCAATAGGATGAATAATTGCGTTGAAAACCTTGAATATGTAAAAAAGACATTTTGTAAATTCAACACTATTGATGAAAAAACCTTTTATGATCTGAAGATGCCTGAAGATATAGCTGCTTTGGTTAATGATAAGGGTACAATGCGAAAGATGGAAGCCTTTAATTCTTCTGAAACCCTTTATTTTAGTAGTATAAATGACCTATTGAAGCACTTTGGGGTAAGTAGGATGAAGGTATATCGGGCCATAAAAAAAGGAAATATGATTAATGGTTACACGATAAGATACAAAATGTATGCGCCGATCGGGAATTAATGTAATTTTTATTAAGTTTGTCTTAAATTTTTAAATTATAAAGTTATGAATATAGGAGCTACAATAACAAAACTAAGAAAGAATAAAGGGTTATCACAAAAAGAACTGGCCAAGATGTGTGGATTGAGTACAACATCTATGAACCAAATAGAAAATGGTAGATTTAATCCTACATATACTACATTAACAGATATAGCCTCTGCCCTGCACACCGATGCAGCCCTGATATATTTTATGAGTTGTGAACCAGGAAAGGAAATGCCGGAAGGAAAAAAAGAATTATTTGAATATGTAAGGTCATTTGTAGTAATAATGTTTGAAAGCTTTTATCTGTAACCCATTATTCTGATGAAATGAAGTTATTAAATCTTAAAATAATAAATTATGAGATGTGATTATATTAATGCGGAGTGTGATCATTTGAATACAGCTACAATGACAAAAGATGTTGAATGTATGGATTGTGAACACTATAATGAAAATGGAAGCAGGCTTTCTCTGGGATGCTTAGTTCCTGCTGCTGTTATTATCATACCTATTGATAAAAAGGAGCGTAAAACCCATTCATCGCTTTTTAGCGTGGATGGGATGTAAGCGACAAAGGTATGATTAACCTTGGCTTAAAATATATTGACGGATAGTATCTGGACTTGCTTCACCTATTGAACAAACGAAGAACCCATCACTCCAAAGTATTTTACGATACCAATAATACTGACGTAAAGTAGTATGATGCAATAACCATAACTGACGAGTAGATTCTTGTTTAAGCCTACGAACCATTTGGGATATAGATAGGCGAGGTATGTACCTAATTAAGAAATGAATATGGTTTACATCAGACTCCATAACTTCTATTTCAAAATCTGAGTTATCTGCTATGGAACTGAATATATCTTTTAAATCATCATTTAATTGACCAACTAACATATTTTTACGATACTTAGTAACGAGAATTAGATGACATTTTAAATAGTGTTTTGAATGATTTGTAGAAATGTAATTTGATTGCATAATGTAGTATTTTGTTTAAATTATTTACAACCAAAGACGGAATGATTTAAACAAAATACGGTATCAAATAAAATAAATTTAACCAAAACTTGTAATTTAGATAAAAATGTTGTACTTTTACAAAAGTTTAGACTATTTAATAATATATGCTTAAAGGATACAAATACAGAATATTCCCAACGGATGACCAAAAAAACCAATTACAAAGGTATTTTGGTGTAAATAGATTGGTATATAATCTTGGTTTAGAGACCAAGACTGTTGCGTATGCTTCAAATAAAACATCAATATCTAAATATGATTTAATTAAACAACTTCCAGAATTAAGAAAGGAATTTGATTACATTAAAGAATGTCCAAGTCAAATACTACAACATAGTATTATCAATTTAGATACAGCATATCAAAACTTTTTTAAAGGCAAAGGTCAGTTTCCTAAATACAAGAATAGATACTCTAAGCAGTCAGTTACATTTCCACAAGGTTTTGAGGTTGATTTTGATAACAACATTTTAAAATTACCTAAATTAAAAGAGGTTGCTATTGATTATCATAGATTGTTCAAAGGATTACCAAAAAGAGTTACATTAAGCAAAACTGTTACTGGTAAATACTTTGTATCAATATTGGTTGATACACAAATAGAAAAACCAAAGCAAAAACCAATTAAATCCGAAACATCTGTTGGTATTGATTTTGGGATTAAAGATTTAGCAATTACTTCTGATGGTGTGGTGTATGAAAATAAAAACTTTTTCAAATCGCAACAAAGAAGATTAAGAGTTGAACAGAGAAGCTTTGCAAGAAAACAGAAAGGTTCAATAAATAGAGAAAAACAAAAATTAAAAGTAGCATTATTGCAAGAAAAAATCCGTAACCAAAGGACTGATTACTTGCATAAAATATCTACTGAATTAGTAAACACGTATAACACAATTGTATTAGAAGATTTAGCAGTTAGTAATATGGTTAAGAACCATAATTTAGCTAAAGCCATATCTGAAATGGGTTGGCGACAATTAAGAACAATGCTTGAATATAAAACTGAATGGCAAGGTAAAAATCTTGTTGTAATTGGCAGATTTGAACCAAGCAGTAAAGTATGTTCTAATTGTGGAAATCACAAGAAAGATTTAAAACTTTCAGATAGAACTTACAATTGTGATAAGTGTAATAATTCAATAGATAGGGATTTGAATGCTGCATATAATATAAAGAATTTTGGGGTTAGGGACAACCCTTTGTACGCTAACGTAAGCCATTAGGCTATGCGTTGTGCAGGAAGCCCACACATCTTTTTAGTGTGTGGGTAGTTCACAAACACATTCAGGTCTTGAAAATAATCCAGCTTCTTCTGCTGTTATTTCACGTTTTGCCTCCTCATTTAGCATTTCAACCATTCTACTGAATGAGATATGCCCTTGTTGTTAAATAAATTTTTTTCATATACTAAACGTTACACATACCATTCATTTTCCCCGTCGGTGATATTAGTTTTAATCACAGGAATGGATTCCCCTTCCACATTATGCACCACTACCATTCCTTTAGTAAATTCTACCTCTACTATGTAATTATCTTTAAGATGTTTTGCTCCTTCAGGTGTTGGTTTTCCAAGTAGCCATTTGTGCATTGATTCTGATAATGCAAATTGTGATAAGCTAAAATAACTTCCTTCGAGTATTTCCCGGTGTTCCAATCCGAAAAAGAAAGGCAACAATCTCTCTACCTTATGATTTTCGAGAAACCCCTTATTCTCTATTGGCATTACCATTCGGGAGATAGTGGGTATATCAGAACCTTTAGCCCATACCCTGATTATATCTCCTTTCTTTGGCTTTGAAGGTACCGCAAGCATTTTGCATATCACCTGCACAGGGCGTTCTATTTCTGAAATATCACATTCCATAAACCCTGTTTTTGTTTCTGATGATCGTCTTAATACACCCACCACCTTTGTGTCTGTAACCATCCTGGCTACATAGGTCTTTCCTTTGTAAAGAAAAAATTCTTCAGGTTTGATTTTTTGTTCCATGTTTTTAAAATTTAACTGATTCTTTTATAAATTGTGTATTATCCTTAGAAAATTTAAAGATGAATTTTTTGATAGTTAAATACAGGTGTCTTTTTTTGTCATCATCAAACATCTTGTCTTTATGTATTTTCCCATTATGTATTGCCTTATGCCATTCAGGAAGGGGTATCTCGAAGAATTTTGCAATCATCACCATCTGCTCCGGGGATAAATTAAAAATCCACTCAAATCTAAAGAACCCATTATTCATTATCTTAACAATTATTTCATCCCATTGTTTGTATGACCCCTTATTTATTGTTAACCATTTATCCTTTGGACAATCATACAGGAACTTTAGGAATTTAGCGTTTTCTTTATGTAGTAAAAAATTTATCATGTTTGAATAATGGGTTTAAAAAGGAAGATCTTCATCATCTCCCACTGGTTTAATATATGTATCAGGGTCATAATCTACTGCAACCCTTTCTTTATAATCCGCATCTTCTATCACTGCTAAATTATCGGAATAATAAAATGGGATATATCCCACAGGCCCATCCCTATGTTTAAGTACAATAAGATGTCCCCTATTTATTGCAGATACACTTATTGATCTACCTCCTACATATTCATCAATAAATAAATCACCATAATAATTTGGTCGGTGTATTCCCAATACCATATCAGCATCAGCCTCTATGTTTCCTGATTCTCTTAATGTGGAAAGCTTGGGTCTATTGTCTTTCATGTCCTCCACTTTTCTTCCTAATTGAGCAAGGGCAATAACCGGAACTTTAAGTTCTTTGGCAATGGCTTTTAACCCTGAGGTAATGGTTCCCACTTCTTCATCCCTTGATCTGCCTTTTTCTTTTTGTGGGGTTACAATTTGTAAATAGTCAACCATGATCATATCACATTCCCCTGCTTTCTTTCTTATTCTTGCATGGCTTCGCATATATGATACTGTGGCATAGGGATTATCATCAATGTAAATAGGCAGATCCGCAATGATTTTTGATGAACCCTTTATTTGCATCATTTCATCTTCAGTTATGCCTTTTCCTGATCTGTATTTTTCATGGTCAACAGTGGTTTCAGAAAGAATCAGCCTATGAACCAAACTTATTTCATTCATCTCAATAGAGAAGATTAACACTTTATACCCATTTTTAGCTGCTATCTTAGCGAATTTAATCATAAAGGCTGTTTTACCCAATGAAGGCCTGGCTGCAATGATAATAAGAAGCCCTGGCAACCACCCTAATGTCATACTATCAAGCTTTGTAAGTCCGGTAGGTACACCAAGAACCTCTCCTCTATTGGCTTTTTCAATCTTATGGTTTAAATCTTCGCTTGCTTTAACAGCTATGCTGGATATATGGGTTAATCCTGTTCCGATTGTTGTTTCTTTATTAACAGTATCAATCGTAATATTAAGCATGTCAAGTGTGTGTTCTAAGTCCTTGCTTTCGTCATAGGCTGAATCTCTTGTTTCTGTTGATTTTTGTATTAATAATCTTCGTATGTATTTTTCTTTTATCCTTAATGCCCATTCCTGTATGGAGGCAATAGATGATGTTCTTTGTGTTAAGGTAGTTAGGTAGTATGCCCCACCAATCTTTTCTAATAACCCATTATTTTGAAGTTCATCTTTTACCGTTAGAATATCAATCTCTTTGTTTTTTTTGTTGAGGTTGAATATAGTCTGATATATGAATTTATGGGTTTCTTTATAAAATGAATCAGGGGTTAAAATATCTACCACTAAATCAAATGCTAATGATTCTATTAATATCCCACCAATCACTGCTTCTTCCATTGCAATATCCTGTGGAGGTATCTTGTCATAATCCAATATAGAGAGTAAATCCTGTTTCATTTTTTGTTCCTGAGTTTTTCTTTTGCTTTTTTTAGTTTTCTTTCAAAAGAGAATAGAAAATAATGGTTATGTGTTGCAGCTCCATAGCGTGAGGCTATCCTGTATTCCGGTGGCATCCTCCTGTTTTTAAGTTTGCGGATGCAACCCCTTATATATTCCCTGAACTCCTCCACTGTTTTTGACCCTTTATTATTATAACAGGTGCGACAAGCAAGAAACCCATCTGTTGTTATCCGGCAGTTATAATAATCCCTCTTTACCCCACAGAAATCACATTTGCCCTTATTGGCTATGTATTTATTCCATTTATAAGGGGTTTGTACCATAACTTATAGAATAAAAAACAACAGCAATAATAGCTATTACAGCCAATAAGGCAAATATTAAAATGTAAACACAATCCCTGTTTTCGGATATGTAATTAAGTATTTTAGCTAATTTAAACATGGTTGTAAAATTTTAGTTTGAACCCTTTATTTAGGCTTTGCCCCACTGTTTGTAGGTGTTATCTTTAGCATTATTATTTTTGGTATTAACCTTATACTGTGGCTTAAGCCAATTGTTCAATATTTTGGCTTTCCAATTTTTTACAGGATTACCCTGGCTGTCTATCCAATTACTATCACCATAGTATTCATAAACCCTTTCCGGTGGAATATCATACCCATTTCTCACCTTAACCATTTCAAGGTATGCTTTTATCTCCTCAAACGTTGGGGGAATAAAGGGTTTATGCCTTAAATTGGAAGGTTTAATTTTTTTATTGATCACTTTAATTTTAATGTATTGACCCTCCACATCTCTGAATTCAACAAACTCAAGTTCAATAAGCCTATCAATACATCTTTTTATTTCTTCTACATCATCAATTTTTGAAACTTTCTGTGCTTCACTCATTGAAAAATAGGTTATACCATTTGTTGCTTCTCTTGCCACAAAGACAAGGATAAAAAATTCATTAGGTGTTAGTTCATCAAGGATGTCTGCTAATAGTTTCATAGTTTTCATATATTTAATTGTTAATAAATCGAACCCTTTATTTTGAGAAGATACAAGTGTGGGCGAGAATCGAACCAAGACCTCCGAATTGCTCCGAAATTTGGAACCAACCAGCTTTTGTTTATTTGTAGTCATGCCCACACTTGTTGTTATTTATTTTGTGTCATTCTGATATTTCTTATTCTGTATGCATCACCTCCACCAATTTTAGTGGATGAAGGAAGTGAACTCTGAATACCGGAAACCCTTCTTATGGATTTTCTTGTTCCTGACTGGCCACCACTTTGTTTTCTTACACCTCTTAGAAAATATGATATTTTTCCAAGTTCTTGTTTTGTTTTCATTTTGTTTTTCATGGTATGTGTTTTTAATGTGAATAATGGGTTATAACCCTTTATTTTGAATTAATTTTTGGTGCAATTTTTTGACCTGACATTATAACATAGTTACAGTCAATAGCTACCAATCGTTCTCCGAACCAATTTTTATGAAATCTACACCCTCCGAATAATAGCCGTTTGATGAACCGTACCAACGAATGTCAACGTATCCTTTTATGGTTGCTAATTTGTAGAATGTCCAAGTGAAACTTTCTTCATAATTATCATAGTCATCGCCTTTCTCTTGCTTTTCTTTTTCCTTTTCAGCTAATTGTTCAGGCGTATGTTCACTTGAACTATTTTCTTCTGCAACCAAAATAGGGCTACCCACTAAATCATTTAAGTCACCATTGATATCATCTATTAATACACTTTCGCAACAATCTTGGCTATGATACATTTTGTATTCAGTTCCATCATCAACAGTGAAAATGATTTCATCATTGTCTTTGTTTTTTACTACGGCAGTTAATGTCTTGCCTAAAAGTTGTTCAATTCCTGTTTCCATTTTATTTTTCGTTTTATCCTTAATTTTTACATCCCTTTATTTTGATTTTGTTTTTCCGAAAATATATCTTTCAAATATTTTAATGCCATAAAGTTTACCATCCCACTAAATGTCCTTCCTTCTTCTTTAGCCTGTTGCTCAATCTTTATTAACAGGTCTGGATCAAATGATGTTGACCTGCCCTCTGCTAACTTATCTTTCTTTTTTGCCATAGTTTAAATTGATTAATTAATATTTAAAGATGCTAAGTAATGGTAAAAATTATTAATTTCCAAATGTTTTATCAAAAAAGTTAAAAAAAAAAACGGAATGTTGAGGTGAAAATCTATTTATTAACAAAAATCACATTGTTATTAACCAATGCTATGAAAAACTACATTTTCAACATTCCGCTTTATAGCTGTGTCAATTAGAATCCACAAGCCTTACAGGATATTTGTCAAGACTAAAAATTAAAAGGGTCTTTTCATCCTCATGTTCAACCCCCTCATTATAGACAAATCGAGCTGTCTTTACGTTTTTGCGAAAAGAAATCTTGTCTGTGGGAATGTCAGGGTTTTGTTTGAGTGCTGTAAGGAGGGATTCCTCGATTAGTGGATAGTGTTCTTCAATCCAATTATTAGTGATAAACATAGTAAAAAGATTAAGGTTATTCATCTTTAAAAATACGAAAAGAAAGGGTTAAATCATAACAATCTTCTCATGAATTCCATATCCAAATTCCTACTTTCATCCATTGCCATTCTCTCCTCTAAAGGGGTTAGTCTTGGAAGATTAGGCATTTCCCTTCTTGCTGCTATTCCGGCTAATTCATCAGCCATCTCATTGTGTATATTACCACTATGCCCTCTTACATGTTTTGCCCTGATGTTTAGGTTATCCACAAATTTGAGCCTGTGTACCTGTTTCCACAAATCTGTGTTTTTAACACCATTCCATTTTTTCTCAGCCCATCCTTTCATCCACCCCTCAATGCCATCCACAACGTAGGTGCTGTCGGAATAAATAATATATCTTTTGTATTCAGGATAATTGTGGATACAAAATTGAATACCCTTAATCACTGCTGTTAATTCCATACGGTTATTGGTAGTGTAATAAACATTTCCTGACCCATTATCCAGGAGATCATAGTCTTTTGTCAGAACAACAAATGCCCATCCTCCTCTGCCCGGATTTGTTAAACAAGATCCGTCAGTGAAAATTCTTAAAAAATTATCCTGATTGTTCATTTTACATGTCGTGTCGGTTTTTTGTACATACTTATATTCTCTCCATATGTGTTAAGCAAGGAAATAGATATACCCTTATGTAAGAATATAGAATAATCATTATATACAGGAAAGAAAGAAAGTTGATTCTTATTAAATGAACTTAACATTAATCTATATTCATCATAAGAACAATTTTCTTTAATTAATGATAATTCTTCTTTATAATCTATTTTTTTTGCTTTTTTCCATTGTTTTAATAATACACCTACTGTTGAAGCGGAGAGTTTAAACAATTTTGCTAATGATCGTGTTGAATGAGTTATTACAGAATTCGATTTATCTTCTAATTTAATTTTCTTTTTATTTTTTTTGTAAAATTTCAAGAATGCTTTGTATTCTTTTCGACTTACAAATGAATTTTTCTTTTGATAAATTCTTTTCATTCTAATAATAAACTCTTGCTGTTGTATATTAATCTTTAACAGCTTAATACTAAATAGTTCTTTAAATTCCTTCCATGATAATCCTTTCTTTACTTTAGTTTTAGCATATTCATCTCGCCTTATTTTAAGCACAAGATGATTGCCTTGTTGTTCTATAAAATTATATCGTTTTAAAAATTTTATGTATCCGCTTATGGTTGTCCGGTGTAAACCTGTTATTTCGGAAAGCCTTTTGTATGACCAGTTGTAGATTATTGATTTCCGATATAAGGACATTAGGTAGTAGTAGTAGATTATAGCATTTCTTTTGGTGCTATCATGCCTGTTAAATTCTTTAACATCTATTCTTAATGTTGCTATGTTTGGTATCTCTTTCATAGACAACTATTTGTGAAAACAAAAAACCCCTGAACATTAGTTGTATGTTCAAGGGGTTGTAGTTCTTTAATTATTTGAGCAAATGACAAAGAACGTGTCTTTAATGTGTGATTTATGTTTTGTGATTTATGCATTGCTCAAATAATTATTTGCTTCAAAAATAAGTCAAAAAAAACAAATAACAAAAAAAATCCCCACCAAAAGTTTATGGCAGGGATTTAACATAAAAAAATTAGTCGAGAAATTCAGGTGCAATATACAAAAAAGAATGGGAAAATAAGGGGTTTCAAACATTGAAAAATTAATGTTATATTTGAATAGTATTAATTTAAAGTAATTAAAGATGGCTGCACAAAATTTATTTCAAGCAACAGTTAAAGAAAAGAATGGAAAGACCTTTGGCGATGGTTCGGAAACAAGGGTTTTAAATTCAGGAAGGATCATCTCATGTGAAACCCAAGCATCAGGGGCCGACTGCCTTATCTGGTATAGGGATTTAAACCATGTAGATAGTTATCTGCTCGATGATACCTATGCTGCGGTAGCAGGGGCAAGCGGATATATGTCAAATACCGACAAAGGAGAGGTTATGTCAATGAACCTTTTGGAAAGAAAGGGTAAAGCTTATGTGAAAACATTGGTTGTTCAACAGGATAATTTTATCATTGCCTGGGCTGACCCTGACAATGCACTGAAATCATATGTTGAATATGACGAAAGACCTGGTATTAAGTCAGTGAAAAGAAGGTATAAGGTTAATCATTCGTTGTTAGAGTTAACGGTATTGTCTGGTGATGTAACTACTACATCTACAACCACCACTACAACAACAACAACTTCAACCACCACCACAACAACAACGGCAGGTGCTTAGTAAACAACTCGGATAAGGGGTTTCACACAGAACCCCTTATTCTTTTATTTTATTTTTTTAGACACACACAATAATGGAAAATCCAATATCAATTTCTTATAAAACTATTACCTATGGTAGAGTTAACTTATTAGAAGAAGCAATAGAATCATTTCTTAGGCAAGAATATGAAGGAGAAAGTGAAATGCTTATTGTCAATGATTATGAAAAACAGACATTATATTTCGATCATCCTAAAATTCGCATTATAAATCTGAAAGAAACATTTAAGACTATTGGCCAAAAAGAAAATTTTACAGTAGAGAATTGTAAATATAACACAATAGCGATCGCAGATGACGATGATATTTTCCTTCCAAATCATTCCGATAACATTAATAAATATTTTCCCGGATATGACCTTTTGCATTGGCAAAATTCTGTCGCTATGGTTAGTAAAGAAATTAAAGCCATACATTCTATTGGCAATGCAGGAATAGTTTATACAAAAGAAATTTGGGAGAAAGTGGGTAAACACGACCACTATAATGCAGGATATGATTCAAGATTTATTTCAAAAATACATGCAGCAGGTGGTAAGGTAGCAAAAGCATCACCTGAAAATAAAGATGTTAGTTATTTTTATAATTGGGGTGTATCGTATCACATGTCAGGATTAGGATCAGATCAAGGTAGACCAGAACAGGATCAGGTTGTGGAACGTCATAAAAGACATATTGAACATCTTAGGTTACAGGGTAAAATCCCTACTGGAGATATAGGGTTATTACCTCATTGGAATTATAACTATGAAAAGATGCTTAAAGATTATATTGCAAAAAAATGACAATAGAATTTATTATTCCTACATTCAATAGGGTGAACCCATTATTCACCATGTTATATTCATTGATAAACCAAAACAATCCTAATTGGAAAGCTCATGTGGTTATTGATGATGTAAATGAAAATAAGGCAGAACAAATAGTAAAATCATTTAATGATTATCGTATTTATTTCTCATACATGGGAAAGCAATATAATGATTGGGGGCATACACCAAGAGAATACGGAAAACAAATGAGTGATGCTGATTATGTGATAATGACCGGAGATGACAATTATTATGTTCCTGTATGTGTGGACTGGATTATAACACATGCAAAGAACAATAATAACCCTGGATTAATTTATTGGAAAATGGTTCATTCTCATGGAGGGTATTGTTTTTTTGATAGTGTACCTTGTATTGGCAGAATAGACATGGGTTCATTTGCCACAAGAATAGACTTAGCTAAACAAATTCCATTAGGGACAAAATATGCAGCCGATGGATATTTTATAGAAGCATTTAAGAAAACATTCCCGGAAGAACAACAACTTAAAATAAATCATTGTTTATTCGTACATAATTGATGAAAGATTTAAAAAACAAATACAAGGGTCAAACTTGCTATATAGTAGGCAGGGGAGAAAGCATAAGAGAACTTAAAAAAGAACATTTTAAAGAAGGGGTTGTAATAGCCATTAACTATGCAATAAATAAGGTAAACGAATTGAATTTGGATAATGATGTTTATTCTATGCAAAAGGATGGGTATCATAAATCAATTGTTGCTAATCAATTAATAGAGGTTGATTGTGTTTATCCCGATTGTAATAATTGCAACCTAAGAACAGTGAACCCTTATCCTGCAACATTATTGGTACATAAACATGAATCAGAAAAATGTTTTGACACCTACAAACCAAGATATGTGTTTGATAATATTGAATTAGGATTGAAACCCACTGATTTTTCTGCATTATCATGTATTAAATTGGCAGGATACATGGGTTGCTCTAAATTGGTATTCTTTTGTTTTGATTCATTAATAGGTAAATATACAGGGGTTGATACTAAAACAGATATTGTTAAAGAAAATATTAATTACAAACACCAGATAGATATTCAGCGAGGGTATTTAAAAAATATTGACCACAAATATATTATTCCCAAAAAAGAGATTGAGGAAAAATATGTCAATCGCTGTAATACAAAAGGAGATATTAACGAACATATTTATACACTTAGACAATATGCCTTAGAATGTAACCATATAACAGAATTAGGAGTATGGAAAATAAATTCAACATGGGGATTATTAGCAGGGTATCCTAAAAAAATGATTTCAATAGATAAAACAGACCCTAAAGAATATGGCAGTAATATTAACCAGGTGTATGATATTGTGAAACCCATTATTGATTTTAAGTTTATTCAGGCAAGTACACTGGACATTGAAATAGAGGAAACAGACCTTTTGTTTATTGATACATGGCATGTGTACAGGCAGTTGAAAGCCGAACTTACACTTCATGGTAACAAGGCAAGAAAATATATTATCATGCATGACACACAAACCTATGGATGGCATAATTCAGGTGGTGGTGGATTTGGGTTAAAAAAGGCAATAGATGAATTTATGGAAGAAAATAAACATTGGGTTGTTGATAAGATTTTTACAAACAATAATGGGTTAACAATATTAAAAAGAGTGATATGAAATTTCTAATTACATTACCGGATAATGCTTTTTATGCATGGCAAACACTTGTACAAATAAATAATTTCAGAAGAATGGGTTATGAAGCAGAAACCCATTATTTGATCGGACAAAGAGTTGATAAGGTTAGTGAATACATTCTTAAGTTATTAGAACATAAAGATGATTTTAAATGTAAATTCCATGTAATAAGAGATACAAGGATAGATAACCGTTACCATGTTAGTTTGAAACCCTTTCTTGTGAAAGAATTTATTAAGAACAACTCGGATATTGGGTCAGATACCTTTTTCTATACAGACCCGGATGTGATATTTAAAGAGAAAATAAACCTCAATCAATTTGATAAGGATAATGTATGGTATTTGTCAGATGCAAGGTCATACCTAAACTCTAAATACATTAAAAGTAAAGGGGAACAACTATTTATTGAGATGTGTGAAATAGTAGGTATTGACCCATTATTGGTTGAGGCTAATGATGATGCAGCAGGTGGGGCGCAATGGATAGTTAAAAATGGCACTTATGAACTATGGGATGAAATAGAAAGGGTTTCAACTCAGTTATATGTTCACATGATAAACACTAAAGATAAATATCATCCAAAAGATCAGGAATATCCAATACAGGCATGGACAGCAGAAATGTGGGCAATGTTATGGGTTCCTTGGAAATATGGGTTCAAAATGAAAGTGGATAAGGAACTTGACTTTTGTATGGCCACTGATAATAGTGAGAGATTATCACAGGTTAAAATACTTCACAATACAGGGGTTAATAAAGTAGATAATAAGGCCTTTTGTAAACCTGCATTTCAGGTATCACCATTCTTTAAACAAATGATGGTATCAGAAGAAAGTGCTTCATATTTATATTATCAGGAACTAAAGGACACAGAGAAAAATTTAAGTAAATACTTATTTTAAAATAAACAGACATGGAAAAAATAAAATTAACAAGGGAACAATTTGATGAAATAGTATTGGTAAATAACATGGTTATTGTGAAACCCATTATTGACACATCAAAAAAAAGGTTGGCAAATACTAATATCACTATTGATATTGATGTATCATGGGATGAAGATACCCATTCAAGAAGGGTAGTTGAAATAATAAAAACACCAAGAAAGTTAATCTATTCTGAAAACGTTAATTCCAAGGTATCTACATCATGGGAAACCACACTTGAAATTAAACCAGGTGATATTGTTTGGGTTAAGTCATTGGCGGTTATAGGTAATGAACATACAGACTTAATTGAAATAAATTGTGAGGGGGAGATTTATTATGTGCTGCGGTATGAAGAATTTGTAGTGGCAAAAAGAGGAGATGAAATAATCTGTTTAAACGGATATATTCTTGTAGAGCCAAACAGGGATGATTTTAATCAATACGATAATGTGTTTATACCTGAAATAAATAGGGAAAATGCAGAAATAGAATCATGGACAGTAAAAGCAGTAGGATCCCGAAACAAAAATTATAAATATGGGGTTAAACAGGATTTTGAGGATGAACTATTTGTAGGGCAAAGAATATGTGTTAGTAAAAAGCGAACCCCTTATTTGCTTGAAAACTCATTTCACAGTCAATTTGATGGGGATAAGAAATATTATTTTGTTCAACGTGCGGATATAATTTACGTGTATGATTTCGGATTATAACTTTAAGGATACCGATTTTGCTAATATGATGTTCCCTGTACATACTATTAGCGAAAGAAACTTTTGTCTTGACGATAAGGGGTTCAGAAGGCTTAAGGACTATAATGAATTCAAAGACAAAATAGATGGGTTCACTGATATAGAGAAAGACCAGACAATAAGATACATATGCTATATGTACGATATAAACTCTCCTTTATTGGAAATTAACCTACTTGAAAGAAAGGCATATGCAGTTAAGTTATCCGGGTTTAGTGTAAACGAAAGAAAAGAGGTTGATCCTAAAATAATGTTTATGATAAAGGGTAAAAACGAACAGGTTAACCGAATGATCATTCGTTTTTGTATGTTGTTTAATTCCATTAAATACACAAAATTAGTAGGGTTATCAGAGGCTTATGAAAACATGATGGTTAGTTTTTTAGGTGGCGATTATGATTCAAAACAGATAAACGCAATTGATTCGCTTGAAAAAAAGATGTCTACATTAGTTAAGGAAATATTTACAGCAGATGACACACAAGAACTTAGCAGAACAATATATTTACTCATTGACGAGGAAAGGCTTGAACTCACACCCGAATTGGTAGCATTAAGGATTATGGAAGGAAAGAACTCTGTTGATATAAATCCGTATAAACTAAGAAACTATATTTAATGCTGAATCTACAACAACTAAAAAAGAAATATCCCACAGTTCATGTTAATATTCTTAAAAGCTATGAACCGGAAGATACATGGGTTGTTGTAAATAGTAATGACAGGGATTTACAAGAGATAAGGGTTAAACTTCCTTCTTGCCCAGATATACACCTGATAGAAGGGTTTAACCAAAAACCTAAAGATCAGAAATTCCAATACGAACAAATACCTGATAAGCTAAAAAAACTCCCGGATATGTTACTTCGTGAAAAGCGAAGAAAGACAACAAAACCGATGGAGGTATTTATGACTGTGGAGGAAATATGGGCATATCTTGAAGCAAACAAAGCAGAATTTAAGGATGAAATTAATTGGATAAAAACACAATGGTATCATAGGTTTAATGGTAAATGGTTTTTTATAAAAGGCAAGCCTACATTTATTTGTGGGTGGCATTGGTATTACCTGAATTATTATTTATTGCTTACAGGTAAACTACCTGATTATAGGGATAGAGATAGAAGGTGGTTTGTTGTTCAGGAATATCTATTTAACCTTACTGAAGATGAATTAGGGATTGATCGGGGTAAAAGGGTTCTACATGGTACTAATAATATGGATGCTCGTAGAGCAGGTAAGTCATCAAGGGCATTATCTATACATTGTAACCTAATTACTTCTCACATGAATTGGGAAGGTGGAATACAAGGAATGGATTCAAATAACGGAGAAGAAATGTTTACTAAACACCTTGTATATCCGTTTAATAATCTACCATTTTTTTTTAAACCCATGCATGAAGGATCCACTGATGTAAAAACAAGGCTAACATTAAAGCCTGGTGCAATACATATCGGAGGAAAGGGAACATTTATGGATGATAGGTTAGGACTTAATTCAGTATCAGATTTTGCCACTACTGCCGGAAAGAGTTACTATGATAAGAGAAGGATAAACATATTGAATGTGGATGAATCGGGTAAAACAAAATTAGAAGATGTTCATGCCAGGCATCAGACATTGAAGGAATGTTTAAATGATGGAGGTAATATTAATGGATGGATGATTTACACTACAACAGTTGAAGAAACTACTGCTGAAGCAATGAAACAATATACTAAACTATGTGAACAATCACATTGGGGAGATCGAAAGAATGGGTCAACCTTATCGGGTTTAGTTAATGTGTTTATGAGTGCTGCTGATGGAAGGGGTGGTTTTATTGATGAATATGGAGCATCTGTAATGCATACACCAGAAAAACCTATAAAGGGAGTAGATGGGAAAATGATAACAGAGGGTTCACTGGATGACATAATGGCTAACAGGGCAAAATACAGAAAGGCTAAAGATTTTGATGGACTTGCAGGATATGTAAGGAAATTACCATTAACATATAGGGAATGTTTTACCCCTTCCGCTGATGAAATAAATTTCAATCGAGAGATACTTGAAGTTAGAAGGGGTGAACTTGAATTTGATTATGACCCTTGTATTTTTGGTTTTTTAGAATGGCAGAATGGGATTTTCGGAAATGATGTAGTTTTTGTTTCTTGTGCTGAAAGAAGTGATGCTGATTGGATAATATCAGAAAAACCATTAGAAAGGGTTCGTAATAAGAGATACAGAAATGAAGGGGTTTATTATCCTGCTGATCCGCAATATACATTAGGTGGTGATGCTTTTACTTTTAGTCGGACTAAATCAAATAAAAAAGGTTCTGATGGAGGATTGTCTGTAGTAAGGGATTATGACCCTTCTCTTGATGATAAGAAAGACATAAAAGAATGGGATACATTTAAACTTGTTGCCACCTATCAAAAAAGACCACCTGAAACAAAAGATTTTGCAGAGGAAGCTCTTAAAGCATCTATCTATTGGGGAGGCATAATGAATCCTGAAAGAAACGTTCCGGTAATAGAGGAATGGTTCCGACAATGGAATTATCATGGTTATCTAATGAGGCAGATAAAGATAAATAAATCAGGGTTTGAGGAGTTGACACCTTTTTATGGCTATGATACAAAATCAGATGAATCAAAACAAAAGTTGTTTAGGAATGTGAGAGATTACATTCAGCAAAGGGGAACAACATTAAATCATATTGAATTTATTGATGATTGCTTGCAGATAAGGGGTTTATTTGACTTAACCCATTATGACCGTTTTACAGCAGTAGCATTAGCATTAGAAGGTTCTAAATCAAAGTATAAGGAAATACTCCAACATGCCAATAATGACGAGGTGGATTTAAGTGAATTCGTGAAGGTGTATAAATATTAAAATTTTAGTTAAATTTGAAATAAAAACAATGGAACTAAAAAATACAGATTTTAAAGATATAGAAAGACCTTCTGATGACATAAATCCTGATGTAAAAAGGAATGATAAGGATTGGTTTGTCAGCTATGGTAAATATATTATGGACTATGGAGAGAAAAATGCAGATACTCCTTATGCTATGCGAGATATATTTGCTATTCAAAGGGCTTATGGCGATGGTATGCAAGATTCCGATCAATATAAACCTCATTTTGATGTAAATATCAATAATGAAACCACTACTCAATCCACACAATATGATTCAGGGTTTACAAAAGAAGAGAAGCGTCAGGGGTTAATGAATATTGACTGGTCTATTGTACCTATTATGCCTAAATATGTAAGAATATTATTGGGTGTTTTTAGCACTATGGAACACGTTATTGGAGCAACAGCTTTAGATAAGATAAGTTCTATGGAAAAGGAAGATGCAAAATGGGAATTATACAAAGAGAATTATACCCAGGCATTTAAGCAAAGAGCATATGAGAGAAGGGGCATGGCATACGATAAACAATCCTATGTTCCAGAAGATACGCAGGAATTGAATTTATTTGAAAGCATGGGAGGTTTTAAACTCAATCAGGAATTAGCAATGGAATTTATGATTCAGCATAATTTTGATATATCGGATTGGGATAAGGAAATAAAGGATTTAATATATGGTGATTTAATTAAAATAAATTATGCTGCTGTAAGGGATGAATTAGATACCCAAATAAACAAAACAAGAATAAAATATGTTGACCCTGCAAGTGTAATTATACAAAGAGATAGTAGTCCATTATATAAAAACGCAGAATTTTGGGGATACATTGAGAATTATTCAATTGCTGAATTAAGACAGAAAGGATTTGAGGAAGATGATTTGTATGCAATGGCAACAGAAAACGGATATACAGGGTCAAAAAACTATACTACATCAGTAAATAGACTATCTTCGGATAACCCAACACCTTATGATAATCACAAAATTAAAGTTCTTGTTTTTGAAACCATATCCACAGATACATTCTATGATACATTGGTAAAAAGTAGTTATGGGCAAGAAAGGGTTTATGCCCAAAAAGGTAAAGAATGGGGTAAAGAAAAGGATTCAGAAAAAAGAAAAACAAGAAAAACACAAATAAATAATGTTTATTATGGCCATTTGATTATAGGTACAGAACATTGTTTTGAGTATGGTATTAAATCCGGGCAACCAAGAGAAAATGGTGAAGTTCGATTGTCATTAAAGATGGTTAAAATGCCGGGTCAATCAATGGTTCAAAGTTGTATCCCAATATTGAATGAGATACAGCTTGATATGTTGAAATTACAGAATGCTAAAGCCAATGCAGCACCTCCGGGTCTTGCTATAAATATTGATTCTATTTCAAACCTGAAAATAGGGGGTAATAAATTAAGTCCTATGACAATTTTAGAAATACGAAGGACTAAAGGAGATTTATTATTTAAGGTAACACCTATGGGATTATCCGGTTTTGGAAATAACTTAGGTAAGCCAATGGAAGAATTAAGAGGTGGTTTGGGAGAATTAGGGGTTGAACTACTTAATGATATTAAGTTTAGAATAGAAATGCTTCGTGATATAACAGGAATAAATCAGGTTGCAGATGCAAGCACCCCAGATCCTAATGCCTCCGTAAGGGGTTCAGAATTAGCCTTACATGCCACTAATAATGCAATAAGACCTTTATATAAGGCATATATGAATTTAAAAGAGTTAATAGCATTAAGTGGATGTATTCGTTCTCAAATACTATTAAAGAATTTTCCGGAAGCTTATGAAGCATATTATCCTGTATTGGGTAAACATACCTTAAAAACATTACAGATAAGTGAAAAGATTGTAAGGACTAATTATGCAATTAAGGTAGAGGCTGCTCCTACAGAAAAACAAAAGGCAGAGTTAGATAACTATATTACTGTTGCCATGCAGTCAGGAAAGAATGGTGTACCCCTTATTCGGGCATCACATGGCTTGTTACTTAAAGAAATGACAGCAAGTAATGTTCCTTTAAAGAGTGTAAGGGTTATGATTTCATTCCTTGAAAACAAGGAAAGGCAATTGAATCACCAAATGGAAATAGAAAGGGTTCAAGCACAGGGAGAAGAAAAAAGAAAGAGTGATATACAAGCATTTGAAATATCTAAACAGATAAAGCAAAATGAAGCAATGTTGGCTATTGAGATAGATAATAATAAATCTAAGAATAAGATTCAGGAAATAAGAGCAGAAAAAATGTTTGAAGCCACTATTACTATGCCAGCCGAGAGTGAATTTGAAAAAAGGATAGCAACGGTAGAATCATTGTTATTACGTGCAGAACAAGGAGAAAGGATTGCCCTTGAATCGAGGCTGCAAAGAGAAACATCTAATGTAAATTAATTTTTATATATTTGTAGTACATACACACACAAAAAATTTTAATTATGGAAAGACCTATTTTTAGAAATACAGATGCTCCAATAAACGTTGGAGGAATAATGATGAACGAGCCAGGCATGTTAAGGGCAGATGAAGATTATGATCCTGCAAAGCATGATAGGGTAGATGAAAGGCATGAATTTACAGACCCTACTGCTGAAAGATCAGCATTTGAAGGATTAGAAATTAAAAAGCCGGATGAAAGTGAAGCATCAAAAGAAGGGGTTCCAGAATACAAAATAGGTGAACAAAAATTTACATCAAAAGATGAGTTTTTAAAAGAAGTTGAAAAATATAAGGGTAAAAAAGATGTTCCTGAAATTTCAACTACAGATGAAGATGCTCAGAAAGAATATACAGAATTATTAAAACATACAGATTCTCCATCTGGAAAAGTTGAGTTAGAACCTGAAAAAGAGTTAGGCATACTAAACAGGGTGTTTGGTACTAACTATGATAGCCTTGATCAAGCTACTCAGGAATTAAAGGGATTAACTCAAAAAGTACAAAGTTTAGAAAAGGATAACCAGGCATTAATTAAAAAAGCCAATGAAAACAGCAATCCTTTTCTTGAAGATGAAGAATTTGTACGTGCTTATCATTTCAGAAAGCAGACAGGAAAGGGTCTTGATGAATTTTTACGAATTAAGAATTTTGACCCTGAAAATGTAAATCCATTAAATTTGCTTGTAGAAGATCATTTAGCGGAAAATCCCAAGGATGACCCAAGGTTAGTTCGCAGATACTTCGAGAAAAAACACAAATTAACACCTTCTCATTTTCGTTCTGATAGTAAATATAAGGACATGGATGATGAAGATTTTAATAGTCAGGGAATACAGGCAGAGATAGCGGATGAAATTGAAATGAATAAGCTTGAATTAAAGCGTGAAGTATCTCCTATAATTAAAAAGTTTAAGGAGATGAAAGACAAAACAAATTTACCTGATTTTCAAAAGGAACGTGAGCAATCGGATAGTCAAGCGAGGATAGCGGAGGCTACAAGATTGAGTACATGGGATGATAAAATAAAGGGTAAAATCACTAATTTCACTAAGTATGTTGATGCAGAAGAAGGTGAATCTGAACCATTGGTTGAAATGGAAGTATCTAATTCGCAACGAAGCGAAATAGAAAAGAACATTAAGGATTATGTTCGTAAATACAAGATTGACCCCACTAATGATGAACATTTGAAGTTTATTGATGACTTTATTTATCGAAGTTTTGAACATCTTTACAAAAAAGAGATAAGGAAACACCTTATTGAAGAAACAAAAAGAAAAGTTGATGATGAGTATGCCCAAAGGACTGGGACAAAGTTAACTAAGAAAAATATTGTTTCGGAAGATAAGGGGTTGATGCCGGACTACAAAAAACAGAATGAGGAAGAAGAAAAGAAAGTGATGGCTTATCATGGGATAAGGCGTTAAGTAGTCTTGTTTTTTTAATGTGATGAATAGAAAGGGATTAATCACATTAAATAACTTAAAAACGAAATTGTTATGTCAAATAATTATTTACCGAGGCAGGATGGGTTAACCGAAGTTAACTATCTTAGCACATTTGATTTTTTACAGCCACAAAATGCATTGGAGCTTATCCAAAAATTTAACGAAGGTATTATGGCTGTTGATATTTTGAAAGCAATGGATCGCTTCCTTCCTGTATCACAGGATGAATGGTCTGTATTTGAAGAAGGTATGTTTCACCGAACTGTTACTCTTGCCGAGGCATCGAGTTATGGTACTGATGATGGATCATTGAAGTGTTGGAAATTTGTTCTTGATGCCGATGATTTGGATAGTAATGACAATTATTACCCAAGAGTAGGTTTTCACTTATTAGTACCTGAAGGCAGCAATGTTTATAATGCTCGTATTAATAAGATTACCGAAAGTGGGTCTACAATTACATTGTATGCTTATCCATTAAATTCAACAATAGCTGTTGATGTATCTACACCTCACCAAATTGCGAGTGGTGTTGAAATGTCAATAATCACCCATTCTAAAGGAGCAGGAACAGGGCAACCTAAAGCTGTTTCTCAGGGTTATGAAAAAAGAACTTTTTGTGCTCAAATTTTAGCTGAATCAACCAAAGCAGAGGGAACTCAATTGGTTAACGAGGCTTGGTTTAAGAAGTATGAAAATGGTGGAAAAATTCTTAATCTTTATAGCCCGGAATTAGCAAGAGCAGAAAGACGACTTGATATTTATCAGGAAGGTTTGATTATGTTTGGTGAAGTTGCTCCGGCTGCATTGATTGTTACCACAACCAATACAAATGGAACTACCGATAGCGAAGGTGTTGGAAACCACATTAAGAACTCACAGGGGTTGTATTCATGGAATTCAAGTCTTGGTGGTTCTGGTACTTATGCTGATGAAAACTTTATCCTTGATGATTTAGATCAGGCAGAAGATCATTTCCGTTCTCAGGGAATTAATTCCACTACAATCTTATGGATGGGTGGACATAAATTCAAACGTCAAATTGACAATTTAGGATTAGATGTTGTTACTGCTGCAAGCGCAGGAGATAAACTTATCTATGATTATTTGGGTCAAAAAGGAACAAAAGAATTGGGTCTGCAACTTGGTTTTTCATGTATTGAGCGTTCAGGCTTTAAGCATGTATTCCAAAATGTAGATTCATTCAGTAATCCACAGACTTATGGCGCAGCCGGTTATTCAATCAATAAATGGGGATTTGGTTTTCCTGTTTCTACTGTTCAGGCAAAAGATGTGAACGGAAAGAAAATTTCGTTACCAAATATTTCCATGAGATACCGAGCCATGAATGGTTATTCTCGTAAGAGAGAATTATGGACAGTAGGGGCAGCCGGAAATCATATGCCTTATACTGGTGAACATGATGTTACAAGAACCTATTGGAGAGATCATGTAGGACTACAAGCATTAAAAATGAATCAATCATATATCATAAAAAATGCATAATTAACCAAAAGATAAGGGGTTTCTGAATATGGAACCCTTTATCTTTTTTAACACACACAAACTATGTTATACTTAAACGAAGAAAGAGTAGACCTCAACAAAAAGAAAGTTTCTATGAGTGCCTTAGAAAAAGAGGCTTTTGGTGTTATTGAAGATTTTTATAAAGAAATTTCTAATGGCAGTGCGGATCCTAAAAAAGTTAAATGGCCCATACATTTTCAGTTTCATCCGAAATTCAGAAGTGTAAACGCTTATTCTAAAGTAGCCGAATGGCCAGCTCCAAAAAGGTATCGTTGTGTAAAAACAATTACTTCTAAAAATCAAAGTTTAAGTGGTGATTGGATTTATTCTGCTAATGCAATAAAAAGGGATAAAGAAAAGAATATGAATCCCAATCCATCGCATTATGTATTAGGCAAAGATGCTTATGTTAATGAAAGTCAATTGGATTTATTGTTTTTCCTGATATTCATCATGGCAGACAGATATAATGATGAATTCATTGTACGAAGCGAAATATTAGAAGCTAAGAAAGAAGTTGAATATGACTTGCTTGAAACCAATGTAATGCAGGTTATTTTTACCAATCAATATTTGAAAGAAAAAGATGTTCGTCAGATTGCTGCAAGTTATGGAGTGAGAGGGGTTAAAAACCTTGATTTATCTATCATAAGGAGAGAATTAAAGAAAAAGGTAGTAACTGCCGAGAAGAAATCAGGTGGTAAGGGAGAAGGATATAATGAGTTTCTTGACCGGGTAGAAATGGGTGAAGATATTCAAATATTGGCAGCTATAAATATTGCTGAATCAGAAATGGTAATTGCTTTTGATGCAGAAAAGAATAAATGGAGATGGATGCCGGAGGAAGGGAAATTTGGAAATGATATATGTATTGTGATTAATTCTGAAGATAAATACCCTGAATTAAGGGATTTTCTTGCAGATCACAGGGATATATTAGATTTAATGGCTGAAAAAGTTGTCGAAAGAGAAAAAGTATTACAAAAATAACCCTTTTTTCTATTCATCCACTCTGGAAAGGCTGTGCTTACGAGCATAGCCTTTTTTCATTTATTTTCGTTAAATTTGAAATAAAAACAAATGGAAAATTCTGATTTAAGCTTTACACCAAGATTTTATCTTAATGTAGCAGCAAAATATGTAAGATTTACGGATAACACAGATTATTCAGGTGAAGGGATAAATGTAAGTTATGTATATGGCAATATAAAACTTACTGCTGCAAACAGTGTGGTGATGTATAATAATACAAGTTATGGAGCTTCATCAGATATAGTAGGGTCAAGTGGAACAATGTATAAAGACTTTGTTTTACCCTTGGATGGAGTTTATGTAGTAGCAGGAACATATACCTTTGAATATACAGTACAAGTAATAGATGGAGTAAATGCTATTCAGACATATACAAAATCAGTTTCTTATACTTATAGTTTTACTGAACCCACTCTTGCGGTAACGTTTACCATTGATGGATATAATTCCACTTTTTCATGTATTGAAAGTACTACTTATGCTTCATCTGCTTATGCAACCACAATATCAAGGGTTCTAACTATAACACCACCTACAGGGTCAGGAATGGCAGAAGGGAGCAATACAGTAACAAGTATGGGTTCAAACCCTACTGTATCTTATGCAGCTAATATTTATTCCGGTGAATACGAAGCAGAACTTACCTCCACCATATTATATACTATGGCAGATGGGTTGCAAATATATTCTGTTGAAACATTAACAGACACCGATACAGCATATAATATAGACATGGATGCTCTCAGGGATTTATTGTATGCCTATACAACTACATATTATACACAAAAAGGGGTTAGTGGGTATAATGTGTTAGAACTGGAAGAAAACATAATGAAACTAAGCACATCATTAATTCATTACATATTAAGTCTGGACTATCAGGAATTAGCAGATGCTTATGATTCAGCATTAAGAGTTTATGCCATATTAGAAGGAGATGATCCTGAGGTGGAGGAAATTGTGCCATTTGAAAATCAATTTTCTTTCACCAATACAGACGAAAAGGTAAAAATGACATCAGCCGGCACAGCAAGCTATTTAGCTGATTTGGTTGATGGTACTACTATTGAAAATAATTCAGGGGTATTGAGTGTTGTAGGAAGTCTTTCTGATTATGTTTCTGCTGCATTAGGGGGAACATTTAGTGCAATTGTAAATTATGGAAGTGATTTGTCTGGAACATATACCGACAGAAGTTTAGTAGATAAGGCCTATGTTGTTTCTTATGTGGCAACAGCATTAACTGATTATATTAAACTGATAAGTCTGGAATCAACAGCATTAGGACTTACTTATAATGATGGAACAGGAGAATTTAGTTTAACATCAGGATATGTTATACCCACTACTACAGAGGAAACAAATTGGAATACAGCATATACTTTTATAAATAATCTAACAGCTTCTTATGCTGAATTGAATTATTGTGATGGAGTTACTTCTCTTATACAAGATCAATTGGATGGCAAACAAGATTCATTGACTTTTGGTATTGCCAATACAAATGCTCTATTGGTAAATGATGCAAGTGGTGGAACATCAGGAGAGATTGCCAGGTTCACAGCAACAGGGATTGAAAGTATAGCAAATATTGTGTTAACAGCACAGATAGAGGCTGATATAGTACATGGAAATTTAGATAATTTGCAGGGTGGAACTACAAGTGAATATTATCATTTAACAGCAGCACAACATACTATTGTTACACAAGAAGCATCAGCAACCCAATCAGGATATTTAACCTCTACTGATTTTCAAACCTTTGATGCTAAATTAGATGCTTTAACAGAAGGTAATGGGATTGATATAACTACAAGCGTAGTATCTGTAGTTGAGGCTGAAATAGACCATGACAGTTTAGATAATTATAGCGTTGCGCAACACAGAATTATTAATGATAGTGGAACAAGTGCAACGGAATTATGGAGTGCAAGTAAGATAAGTAGCTCCATAGGTGCAAATTCAACTGTTTATGTTGTTTCGGCAACAGCCGGAAGTGGTTCTGTTGTTACCCGATCATTTACACAGGAATATGGTTGGACAGTAGATGATTCAGCAACCATTAATTATGGCTTTGGATTGGGTTCCAATGCCACAGATTTAACTATTCAGCATGATTTAGGAAAGCATTGTGCAAGTGTGGTAGTTAAGGCTTATGGTAATTTTGGTAATGGAAATGTGTATCAGGCATTAAAAGGTACACAAGCATATTCTACATGGTATGATTCAAGTGATTTGAATGCTATTGAATTAACAGCATTATGTACAGATGTGTATGCCTTGGAAATAGTAATGACATTTTCAGGCCTTTATACCGAGGTAACTACAACCACTACTACAACCACCACTACAAGTACAACGACAACAACAACAACATCAGCGTAAATTTTATAAGATATGTCAAGTTATAGACCTTCCGTTTCATGGACTACAATAATCAGGGATGTTGCTACTCATGCAACAGCATATAATTATGTTTGTAAGGTTATGCCAAAAGAACTTGGTGAACCTGAAAATATGGGGGTTGATACATTATCTGTTGGTGGATATATTGTTGATTATGTAGGAAATATTTATGAGATAAAAGAAATAATAAATGCAACAACAAATGAAGTAAGGGTTTATGATATACATGAACATACAATATCAACAGCACCTTATGAAGATAGAATAGCGTATGTATATGAATCCTATGATGATGCACCCATTATTTCCCCTGTATATTTATACAGGCTAAGTGAAAAGGCAAGGGATAATGTAAATAGTGCTGAAAAATATGTACAATGGACAAATAGAGGGGTTTCACTACTTGATAATGATGCAAACCTATTAAATAATATTACAAGAATAACATTTGATGAAACCCTTTATTACACAGAAGATGACCCAATATCAGGATGGAATGGAGGTACATCAGTATTAATGGGTATAAATTTAGGAAATGTAAACTATTGGGAGTTAAATGAGGCAGAAGATACCCTTACATGGGTGCAAAATGTAGTTATTGGTGGTGATTTAACTATTAATGGCACTACCGTAACTCAAAATGTAGAAACTGTATTAGTAGAAGATAATGTCATGATGTTGAATTATGGCGAAACAGGAGCAGGGGTAACAGCAGGAACAGCAGGTATAAGGGTTGACAGAGGTACATCAGATGATTATTTATTTGTATTTGATGAGGTAAGAGATGGGTTCGCTATTGGACAAGCAACAGATGAAACATCACCTTCAATAGCTAATTTACAATTGGTAGCCACAAGAGAAGATACACCTGTTAATACAGCATTACTTTTCTGGGATTCTACTGATGTAAGAGCAGAAACAAGTGCTAAATTACTTTGGGATGGAACAAATGTAAATATTGATGGAGGAATAAGTTTAGCATCAGGGGCAACGGTAAATAACATAGAAACAAGTGTAACGGATTCCGATACTAATATCTCTACTTCGGGAGCAATAGTTGATTATGCTCAACCCTTAGACGCAACCTTAACTTCGCTTGCAGCCATATCAGGAGTAGCAGGAGATATTATTTATGCCAATGGTACAGATACATGGACAAGGCTTGCTAAAGGTACAGGATATCAAGGGTTAATTATGAATAGTGTAGCTACAGCACTAGGTTGGGGAGCAAGTTTACAAAGTGTTTTAACTACTCAGGGAGATATAATTTATGCGAGTGCAGCAAATACACCTACAAGGCTTGCTAAAGGTACATCATATCAAGGGTTAATTATGAATAGTGTAGCTACAGCACTAGGTTGGGGAGCAAGTTTACAAAGTGTTTTAACTACTCAGGGAGATATAATTTATGCGAGTGCAGCAAATACACCTACAAGGCTTGCTAAAGGTACATCATATCAAGGGTTAATTATGAATAGTGTAGCTACAGCACTAGGTTGGGGAGCAAGTTTACAAAGTGTTTTAACTACTCAGGGAGATATAATTTATGCGAGTGCAGCAAATACACCTACAAGGCTTGCTAAAGGTACATCATATCAAGGGTTAATTATGAATAGTGTAGCTACAGCACTAGGTTGGGGAGCAAGTTTACAAAGTGTTTTAACTACTCAGGGAGATATAATTTATGCGAGTGCAGCAAATACACCTACAAGGTTAGCAAAGTCAACAGGAACAAACTATTATCTAAAAAATTCAGGTACAAGCAATAACCCTGCTTGGGCAGCCATAACTCATGCTGATGTTTCAGACTTTGAATCAGGGGTTGACACCTATGAAACTTCTCATGCTGATGTATTGGTGGATGGTGATTTTGCAACAGCAGGATTGATGAAAACCGATGGTGCAGGAACATATTCAATTATAACTGGTAGTTCGGGCATATTATCAGTAAATACAACTTTTGTTGATGACGACACTTCATTAATGACTTCGGCAGCCATTGATAACCAAATAGTAAGTTATGGCTATTCAACAACTTTAGGTACGGTAACAAGTGTTGATATGAGTGTACCTACTGGTTTAACGGTAGCGGGAAACCCTATTACTTCATCAGGTACTTTAGCGGTTACATTTACAGCAGGGTATGCAATCCCTACAACAGCTAAACAAACTGAATGGAATGCAGCCTATGCAGCTATACATAATGCAGTAACCCTTAATGCAAGTGCCACAACAGGGGGTTTAAGCTTAAGTACACAAGAGATAAGTTTCAGGGCAGCTACAAATGCTCAAACAGGATATGCCACAGCAGCACATATAGCAGCTATTGAAGCCAATTCTGATAAAGATGGTTTCCCGGGTTTTGGTACAGACCACACCACGGCAGCTTATGGCGACCATACACATTCAGGGGTTTATACTACTGGTAGTGGTGCTAGTACTAGAGTAGCTTTGTGGGGGGATATCAATCTTTTAACCGCCACCTCTGAATTTTATTACAGTAATAGTACTCTTTATGTAAAAGACCTAGCATCAGGTACAGGTAATGATTTAATGTATCTTAGTCTAAATACAAGTATTGCTGGTGCATATGTGCATACTGGATTACGTTCAGACTTAAATATATCACACCAAACTTCTCAAGCAAGAAATATATACGGTTATATTACTTTAGATGGTTCTTCTGGAGATGTTGCTTCTGTTTTCGGAATAGGTGGGTATTGTAATTTAGAAGGGTCAGGAACTAATTCTGTTAGTGTACTTATGTATGGAGGAGATTTTAGTGTAAGCCATACAGGTACAAATGCTTCTCAGACTATTAATGAAATGGCTGCTATAAATGCACTGGTACAAACTAATAATGTTGCTACGATAACTACCGCTTATGGATTAAGGATTAATAATGATGGAACTGGACCAGTAACTAATTTATATGGTATTTACATAGATACTGGATTCGATTATGGTACTACTAACTCTTATGCGATATATTCCGCTTCAACTGCTGACAGTTATTTTACAGGAGCAGTAAAAGTATTGAATAATCTAACAGTTAATAATTTGTATCCAACAACAGATAATACAGGAGTAGTAGGTAGTGCTGCGTTAACTTGGAGTAATGGACAATTTACTAATTTAACAGTAGATTCTACTTTAACAGTAACATCTTTAGATGTCAACGGAGTTATAACAGCCACATCAGGAACATCTACCCAATGGAATGCAGCCTATGCAGCTATACATAATGCAGTAACCCTTAATGCAAGTGCCACAACAGGGGGTTTAAGCTTAAGTACACAAGAGATAAGTTTCAGGGCAGCTACAAATGCTCAAACAGGATATGCCACAGCAGCACATATAGCAGCTATTGAAGCCAATTCTGATAAAGATGGTTTCCCGGGTTTTGGTACAGACCACACCACAGCAGCTTATGGCGACCATACACATTCAGGGGTTTATCTTCTCAATGCCACAGATACCTTTACAGGAAATCTTACCGTAACAGGAGGTCAAATAATTACACCATATAGTTCAAGTATTGGTAGTTCATCAGGTATAGTTTCAGTAAACTGGAACAATGGACAAGTTCAGTTTTTACAATTAACAGAAAATATAACTGATTGGGTATTTACCAATGTGCAAAATGGAACAGCTTGTACTATTATAATTAAACAGGCAGCAGCAGCTTCTTATACAGTTATTTTTAGTGCAGATGAATTTAATTTTATTAACGGTTCTAATGAAACAATTTTAACATCATATAATTCTATTAATATTGTAACAGGTATTATGTATGATGGTAAATTACATTGTGCTTTAGGCTCACATTCTTAGATTATGCTTGGATATTTATATACATATTATGGACAAAAATCATATTGGATATCGGAATCAATAGATAGATATATTACATCATTTGCAGAATATAATAGTAAGTTTTATTGTTCAGGAGATAATGGAATATTATATGAATTAAATGGAAATAGTTGGGTAGCTAAAACTTCCAGTATAGGAACTACATATAGGGTACTTAATAATGGGTTATTACCAGCTTTTGGGGGATTATATGCAATAATATCATCTAATTCAGCTACATGTTTATGTAAATGGAATGATGTTAACGCATGGGAAACGGTGGGGACTATAGCATCAGGCCCTGGACAATGCTTAGTTTTATTTGATGGAAGTCTTTATACTTGTTTAAAAGATGGTACTCTCTATCAGTGGAATGGCGTAGATACCTTAACATCAGTATCTTCAAGCATAGGAAGCGGAAGTATTGCTAAATTGGTAGTACATGACGGATACTTATATTGTGTACATGATGGAGGATTATTTAAGTGGAACGGTGTTGATTCATATACAACTCAAATAGTTAATGATGGTAATAATTCAAGGCAAGTGGCAAGTGATGGTACGTATATTTATTACGGACATTCATTTGCTGATTCAGATTATCCTGTAGTATATAGATGGACATCTGGTAGTTCATGGGTTACTTACGCTACAGGCACAGATCAAAGATTTGATATTTCAGATATGTTATTTTTTGGGTCTGATTTATTTATTATGCTATATGATAATACATATAGTAATCCTTCAAATCCTAATAAAGTTATGAAAGTAACAGCAACCGGTTTTGAAGAATATTATGCAAATTCGGATTATATGTTTAATGGTATTGGAGAATTTGATTCTGACTTTTATGTGTCTGTTGACGAAGGGGCTACTATTAATTACTACGTTATAAAAATTAATTAATACTATAATTAGAAAAGGAAGTACAAGGGTTGAAAATAGAGTTAAGCAAAAAATAGTTGAAAATTCACTATCTTTAACTTATTAAATAACACACATAAAACACAAACAAACAATGAAAGAAAAAGAAACATTAACAAACAATGAAATCTTTGAACTTAACACAGGATTTTTAGGAACACAACCAAGAGGTGATGGTGGGGTATCATTAACCGGACTAATGCAGTATTTTGACCAGTCAAAGGATGGCAGCATTACCTTAAAGCTAATGCGTATTTCTGATGCTATTGAGCCTGTTATCAAGGCACACACAAAACTTGCCAAAGAAAAGATAGAGGGTGAAAAAATGGATGAAAGAGTAAAAAGGTTTGAAAGTTTTGGAGAAAGTCCTTCGGGGGTTGAAATTAAGGAATCAGATAAGATTAAGTATTCCGAGTTAAACAATTTAAAACACCCATCGGATGTAACTTTGAATTTTTCACCAATGTTAATTAAGTTATTAAGACCAATAATCATTTTTGACAAAAAATAAGGGGTTCAAAAAATAATGACTAACGAAGAAGTAAAAAAATACATTGAGTTCATAAGTAACAAAGATCAATCAGGTGCTACTCTACCTATTGAAGATTTTAATACTATGTTACAGGTAGGTAATCTTGAATTTTACAGAGATTTAAGAGAAAAATACGAAGCTAACCTTGAAGTAACAAACAGTATTAAACATCTTAAAGTATTTGATACTGCATTAGCAATAGCATCAGGTACAGGTATTGCTGATATTCCTGCTGATTATGTTTATGGTGGACAAGTGTATTATACACAAACAGTAAGTTCTGTAAATTATCATAGAGAAATTTATTTAGTAACAGACAAAGAGTTTAATAGAAGAATGGCTTCTGTTATAGAGAAACCTACTGTAAAACATCCTATTGTTAAATTAGTTGGTGATTATTTTTATTTTGAACCAAAGACTATTGGTAGTGCAAAGTTTAGCTATGTAAAATCTCATACAACTCCTAATCTTGATTATTATATTGATGCAAATTACAGGGAGATATATTTTAGCGATCCATCTGATATTGATACATGGGCTTCCGGCACAACATATAATACCGGAGATGTTGTAAAATATGGAACCCATTATTACACAGCAAAAACAGATGGCAATATCACCACACCACCTTCTATTAATGATGATTGGGAATATAACGAGAGTTATTCTCATTTATTAACTACAGGAGAAGAAGGTTCATTGGGTGAAAGTGCTGGAACTGTAGTTGATTCAACAACGGTAGAAATGGGTTGGAGAGATGATGACAAATTAATTATTGCAGATAAGATTTTAAGGATGATGGGTATTAACCTTACCAAAGAAGAATTATTGGCATACTATAACCAAAAATTGCAAGAATCATGACAAAAGAAGTTTTAATAGAACTATTAAACAGAAGGTTTGGCAATAAACATCATCCTGAACTTATCTCTGCCAATATTTCAAGAGCATGGAATCAAATATTGAAACAAACATATAGGGATAATCCTGATGAATTAGATGCTTGTGCTAAAGAATATTTCATTGAAACAGGCGATTTGCTTACAGATACAAATACAAGCATAGTTTACTTCTTACTTCCGGCAAGTTCGGTGTTGCTCCCTTATAACGAACACATAAGAGATGTAAGACCAAAGCAGGATACAGAAAATGTATATCATAGGGTATCTATATCAGAACGGTCTGTATTGAACGGACTTGATTTTGATAGTATTACAGAAAGAGGAACTACATACATAATAAAGGGTTCCAAAATAGAATTAGAGGAGTTAAGCGCAGCTCATAAGGCAGCAGGGATAATACTTGTAATGGTGGTATCTTTTGATGAGTATGATGATACGGATGAAATATATATTCCGGGAGGTATGGATCAAACATTAATTCAATTGGTAGGTGAATTTCTCGAAGGTAAACCACAGGACATTTTAATTGACAATAATCAGGATAATCAAACATAATCATGGCAGACAGCACAGCATACGTTAATCTTAGTTATGTCGTAAACGATTTAATAAATGAATTGGGTGCAGCACAGCATAAGAAATTCAGAAACAAGTATCTACAAATTGCTGTAGGAGGGTTGAGAGAACTTAATTTATACCACTTCAATAAATTCAAGCAAGAATGGATTGATGTATCTGATTCATTAGGTACGGTTGCATGGCCAACAGATTTAGTTAAATGGTTAGCCATAGGAATCAATTCTAATGGCAGATTATGGACTTTCACAAGGGACAATAAGATTATCATACCTGAAGGAACAATAGAGGGTCAGGATACATTAAGTACAACCAGGGGGGAGAATACAACCATAGAAAAAGATATATCTGCTAATTTAGGCACAAGAGGAGGGGTTAATACAAATTATTTTACTGTTGATGAAGCTAATCGAAGATTTGTAATTAATGGAGATGATGTAAGCGAGGTATTAGTACAATACATTAGCTCAGGAGTTAATATGTCGGCTGAATCCGTTATTCCAATACAAGGGGTTAGAGCAATAAAAGATTTCGTTGTATGGCGAGTTACAAGGAAACAATCTGATTATCAGACGTATGCTATATCTGCAAAAGATTTAAGGGATTTTGAAAACGCATTTTCGGAAGAAGAATTTTATGATATGATGTGGAAAACCTCATTTAGAGGGGTAAAGAGAGGGTAATGTAAAAAATAAAAACATTGTTCATAATACATTAAAAAATGTTAATAAAATAAATAATGGGTCAAGTAAAACACATACAATTCTTTAATGGAGTAATGGATAATGATTCAGCTAATGAGGTTATTGATAAATCAAATTACAGGTCTTTATTTAATGCAAGGAATAAGTATGGTAATGCAGTTAATCTAAAAGGCAACCTATCCACCACTGATGCTAATTCAGATATATACCACGAAGCAAACCCTACTATTGCAGCCAATTCTATTGTCATGAATTCATGTGATGATATAGAAAACAATGCTATTATTTATTTTTTATACAATTCCACTGCTTCCAGTAATGCAATATACAGAGTATGGGTTGATACAAATACTATTGAATTGATTTTAAAAGATGCCTTGCTTGCATTTAGTTTAACTTATCCTATAAAAAGAGCAAATGTAATAGGTGATGAATTAGTGTGGACAGATAATAATAATCCTATACGAAGTATAAACATAAAAAAAGCATCAGATTATAGTCTTACAGCTTATAGTAATTCTGTTGCATATGAAATAGGGGATTTTGTAAGTTATTCAAGTGTAAGGTATAAATGCATTCAGGCAGGAACAAATAAAACTCCTGATACAGAAACTACCTATTGGGAAAACGAAAGAACAATAGATGCTTATAGTAGTATAGATGCACAATTGTTGTCTTTTATTAAGTATCCGCCTTATTTTGAACCCACATACGATTATATATCAGATACTACCTTTAAATCCAATTTACTAAGGAAAAAACAGTTTCAGTTTGCGTACCGGTATATTTATGATGATTATGCTAAGACAGTGTTATCAGAATACTCTAAAATAGTTATCCCTGAGAATGAAATTTATGTGAATAATCAGTTTAACGAGGATTATCTGGTTAATAATATGATCGTGCTAAAACTAAGTATGGGTCATGCATTGGTTCATAAGGTTGATATATTGGTTAGGGAAGGGAATAATGGAGATTGGTTATTATATGATACTATTGAGAAATATGATTCTGATGGTGAATACAAGGTAGTAGGAACATTTTCAGGTACGGTAACGGAAGGATCTGTAAATATTACAGGGGTGGATTCAACTATAATAGGGTTAATTGATGCAGGAATGTATATTGGTGGGGATAATTTTTCAACACCAGTAACAGTTGGTACTACTCTTTCCGGGTCTATAATTGTATGTAATGCAGCAGCTACAGCAAGCGGAACTACCTTTGATTTATTAGCTTATTCAGACTTAAATTCATTATATCCATTTTATAACGATAAGGCAGGAACAGCATTAGATCAAAGTGATGTAGCAAGGCCCTTTGATTATGTACCATTATTGGCTGATTCACAAGAAGCATTTGCCAATACAAGGATAGCTTTTGCAAACTATGTACAAGGGTTCGATAATGTAGATATTGATGTTAGTTTATCTTATGCAGCACAAAGTATAAGTGCATTATCTTCATTACAGGCTACAATAGATTTTGCTTCTTCATATGTTTCTGCTGTATCAAGTTTTTTTCTTTATAAAATACAGAAGAATGGGTCAAATGAAGTAAGTGAAGGGGAAAAGGTAGTATTTGAATTAGTATTAAAAAATGGAACCCCTGATTCTGGGGAAAGAGAATGGGTTGATGAAACTTATTCTTATTCTTTTGATGTATTGGCTGATGATTTAGCAACAGACACTTTTACAGGTAATGTTCTAACTGGAGCATCTTTAATAGGAGGAATAGCGGATACATCAATTTTAAGTTCAGGAATGACTATTACTAATGCTAATTTTCCATCAGGTACATATATTACAAGTATATATTCTTCTACCACTATTCTGGTCAATAATATAGCCATAGGTACAGCTACAGGCACAACTTTTATATATAATTTTTATCCAAGAAAGTTATTTAAAAGAATAAGCGATGTATTAAATGATTATTTTGAACAAGAAGAAACAAGGTTTACAATTGTATTAACAGAAGGTAGTGGATCTAATGAATATCTATTTGTTTCTATATTAGCGTATAGCAGATCGCAAGGGGGAAGTACCTATACGTTAACCACATCAGGAATTAGTTTAAGGCTATACACAGTACGTAATATGCCTGTATATAAACATTATCATACCGGAACAAAATATTTTGGAATTGAATATGCTGACAAGCAAGGTAGATTTGGCAATGTTAACATATCAAAAGATAGTGTAGTGGTTATTCCTTCTTATTCTGAATTAGGGGTAAGTACATTATATAATTACATTAAAGTTAATTGGACTATTTCTCATAGACCCCCTATTTGGGCTTATTATTGGAGGTGGAAAATTTATGATAATGTACCTGATTTTGAATGGTATAAGTTTGATAGTTATAGAATTGACAGTAATGGCAATGTAAGGATTAGGATAAATGAGTTTGTACAATTGTTTAATGAGAACAATTACAATTCTGTATTATCAGAATATGCAGCAAATACAGGGGATAAAATAAGAATCATAGGAAGTAAAACAGGAACAGGAAACTGGGTTCCATTGGCTGAATTATTAGAAGGCGGTATATCGGGAGGGGAAGATGACGATAATGGGTATTATGAAATTATTATAGAGGGTATAAATAAGATTTTTGACTATGATTCTGCAAATTATTTTATTGCAGAAATATATACACCTGTTGGTAACTTAGACGAAAAAGTTTATAACTCAATTGGTAAAACTTATGAGATAACAAATGCAGGAACAGCAAATGCTTATCACAAGGCAGGTTCAGGGGAAACAAATCAATCATCTGACTTAACCACTCCTGCAAGTGGAACAATGAATAGTGGTGATTCTTATTTTGGGTACAGAAATGATAGTCATTTAGCCTTTCCTGTAGCAAGGAATAACATGAATGATTTTTATAGTTCAGAAAACTATGATTATGGCAGATTAAACTCTTTTAATTCGAGTGCAAGGCAAAAAAGATACTATGGCCATGTAAGGTTCGGAGGCAGATATATTGATAATACAGAACTTAATTATTTACATTCATTCGATTATGATGATTATGTAGTGTTGGGAGAGAAATTTGGAGCAGTTACAGCCATGATAGAGGTTGGTGATGTGTTAAAAATATTACAGGAACACAAAGAGAATTCAGCATACATAGGCAGAAAGGTGTTGACAGAAGCAAGCGTTACTTCAGGTGATTTTGTTGTTTCATCCAATGCTGTATTAGGAACCATTTATGCTCTTGAAGATGACTATGGATGTCAGGATTATAGGTCTGTAGTTAAACATAACAGGCATTTGTATTACTTAGATCGAAATAAGGGGTCAGTAATCCGTTCTTCTCCTAATGGGCAACAGGTTGTATCAGCTTATTTCATGGACACATGGTTTAAAGAGAAGTGTAAAACATTAAGAGAATCAACCAATACAGTAAGTGTATTTGCAACCTTTATAGATGATTTTAATGAATATGTTTTAGTAATGATCGATGGAACAACGGTAAATGCTGTTGTTTTTAATGAAGATAAAAATGGTTGTACCCATTATTTGAATTTAAGCAAGGAAGATAATACCCTGGTAGAACATATTGCAGCAATGGGTCAAACCATGTTTTCCTTTATGGAAGGAACATTATGGAGGCATGAAATAAACGATACCTATAATCATTTATTCGGTGAACAAAGAGATGTGAGTGTAAAGTATGTGGTAAATGCAGAGGCATTAAGGAATAAATTGTTTATGAATATTTCAATGCATACAGATAATAATGTGTATAATAAAACAGATGATACAACCAATTGGGATATAACCAGTATTTCAATACCATCTTCAAAGATGTACCCAAGTGGCATGTCATCGGTATTAAAACCCAAAGTAATGACATTCAAAGAAGGGGTTATACATGCTGCTTTTTTAAGAGATTCAAACACACCCGGTAAGACAGGTAAGGATGCAATAATAAATGGAAGGTTATTAAGAGGAAAAGTTATGGAGATAACTATGCAACATACCAATACGGAGGAGGTGAACCTTTTTTCAGTAGTTGTTGATTGTAATTTTTCTGAAAAGAATAGCCTATGATAGAAGTTAAGTTACGTATAAAGTATGTCTTGTGTGTGTGTCGCAAGTTCTGTATATTTGTAAGTATGCAGAACTTGTTTTTATGATATAATTTTAAAACTAACGATATGAGCAAAGCAGATAGAATAGAACGAAGGCAAGAAAGGCGAGATAAATGGAATAATGCTTTTGATGAAAATCCGGGTGAATCATGGGGAGCTATTTTAGGTGGCCCATTAGGACGATTTGCAGGTCGACAATATGATAAATACATTGGTGATCCAATGCGAGATGCAAGGAGTTCTATGGATAAATATCTTGAAGATATGATGGCTTATGCACAAGAACAGAGAGCTGAGGGTGAAGCATTAAGAACAGAAGCAGGTGAAATGCCTAAATATGAAATACCTGAATCAATGAACCAGGTGTTATCTATCATGCAATCATTAGGAAACATCCCCACTGTAAGAGAGATGCCCGGCAAAGCACAATATGAACAAAGACTTGCTTCAGATACAGCAGCAAGGTTAGGGGCCATAAAAGAAATGGGTGGAGGTGGAGGAGCTGATATAGGTGCATTGGCAGATATGGGTGTTGAAAACAGAAACCGGATGCAGGATATATCTATTGAATCAGCAAGAATAGCACAGGACAATGAAATGCAACGATCGCAAATAGAAAGACAAAACCAAATGGTATTAGCAGGGGCTTATGGAGAAATGGCAGGATATGAAGATCAGGCATGGAACCTAAATCAACTTGCTCCTTGGGAACAAAAAATGAACAGGGCGGATAATTTAGAATTTTCGGGAGATGCTAATTATTGGACATCAAGAGGCAATCAGGCAGGGGTGGCAAATCAAAGAGCCATGAATGCACAAGATAGGTTGTTTCAATTAATTGGTTTTGGAACTAATTTAGTTGGTAATGCAATTACTGGTGGCGCAAGTGCAGTTACTGGTGTAAAATAATTAAAACAAAGATAATGGCAAGAAGATTTCAACAAAATACACCATTTAGAAGATATACAGGGGATAACCCTATATTTACTTTTACCCCTTCTTCATTTGACCCTATTGAAACAGAAAGAGAAAAGGGTTACAGAACAGGACAGAATATACAGGGTGTAATGGATTCTGTGTCAGGTATTATTGAACAAAACCAAAAAAATAAACAAGAGTTATTTAAGAAAATTCCTTATGGTAAAACGTATAAGAGTGATAAGATAACCGAAGAAGCAGAAAAAAGAATGAAGGCTATTGATTCTGATGCTAAAAAAAGATTGAAGGATAAATTTGGAGTATTAACATATAAGGATAGATTGGATTTAGAAAATCAAATAGCAGGGTTTGAAGCATGGGATAAAGAAAAACAAGCACAAGAAAAAGAATTGGGTGAGGCATTTAATGTAGTTCTTGATAACTCAAAAAATAAAAATATAGATGTAGATGCTTCAAAAGCAAGACTTGAAGCCTTAGAAGAAAATATTATAGAAGGATGGCAAAGTCCAAAAGGCTTGATCGTTCCTAAACCTGTTGATTATGAACCCCTTCTTTCCAAATCTATTGATGCATTTACACAAGGAGAGCGAATGATAGAGGTTGAAACAGAGGAAAATGGACAAGAGGTAACTAAATCTGTAAAATCAGATTTGGTGTTTACTAAGCTTGATGGAACATTAAATGATGTAGAGGTTAAAAAATTCATTAAATCACAACTAAATGCTAATCCGAATATGCATTATGCTGTAGCAAGGCATCTGATAGATAATGACCCAAAATACAAGGGTTTAAAAGATGCATGGTTACGAAACGAAATAGACTTATCAGAGGTTGTTCAGCATCCTGATATTAAAGACACATTTGAACAGGAAATGGTTGATAAGGTGTTTCAGGATAAAAAGGGAATGTTTGAAAGATCGGTATATAAAAAGAGTACACAAAATATTGATGAAAGTGATATTGACTATCAATCAAAGCAGGGAAGGGGTACATATTCAAAAGAAGTAAGTGTTTTAAGTACTAATGATGTTGATATATCCATTGGAGAAAATGCTTCATTAGGTAAGATAAGGGCAAAAAAACAAGATAAACTTAAAAAGGGTGGTAAGTATATGGATATTAATCATGCAGATTATGATGGTATGATTATGTTATCCGCACTCGGTTCTGATGAAAAAATTGATGTTGAAAATTTAAAGAAAATAGAAGTTGATGGCGTTGTTGAAATTGAAGAAAAGGAATTAAATAGAATATTTGATATGGTATATGGTAAATATTCTACAAAAGATGGGGTTACTAATCCAAAAACATTTTATCAGTCAAAAACTAAGCCTAACAAATGGATAATGGGTACAACAGAAGTAGAAGTTAAGGTAGATGGTGAAACAAAGAAAAAAACAAGAACTGTATTAATACCTTATAATCAAAATAATGCATCTGAATTAAAACAAATTACTGCACCTGATTCTAATCCTGATCAGGGGTATTACTGGGAGGATGAAAAAAAGAAGGAAACTAAACAGCAAGAAAGTGAAGAAGATACTGAAGATCCAATGGGTGTTTTAGATTTAATTAAATAATCAATAATGGATAACGACAATAAATATACGGTTGAACAGTTTGCAAAGGCAATAAAAGAAAAATATCCTGTATATAAAGATATTGATGATAATAAACTTGTAGAAGCTATTTTAAAAAAATATCCACAATACGAACAAGGGTTAAAAAAAAAAGAACAAATCGAACAACCCTCTCAAGTATCTCCATTTGGTCATGGAGGTATGGCAAGATCAGGTCTTGGTGTTCAGGAAGAAGTTTCAGAACCCATTTCGCAAGCTTCATTAGAAGGATTGGAAGGGGAACAATCACAATCACAATCAGCAAGTAAACTACCTATTAATCCATTTCAAAAAATGGATTTTCCTAAAGTTGGTGAATACCAAACTGCAAGAGATGAATTTATTCAAAAATTACCTGAATTAGAACAAGAATCAATTCAACCTCAATCAAGTACAAGGGTTCAGAATGATATTGTTATGCCTGAATTAGAACCTGAAATAAACACTATTAAAGATTATTTGAATTATAAGGGAATAAGGGGTTCTGTAATAGGATTTAGCGATAATGATAATATTGAAAGAAAATTAAGAGATGGTGAAAGGGAAATATTGGATGAAAGATTAAAAGAAGCTATTAAATATGAAAAAGGGATTGGTAGTGGTGTTCCTAATTCATATTTAATGACATTTGCTAAGAATGTGCAGAGTGGTATTGCCGGACTTATGAGAACGGTTGATGATTATTCTGTACCTGGTGCAATAAAAAAGGCTAAAAACAAAAAATATGATGAAGATGTTCAGGCAGGGTTAAAATCAGTAAGGGAAATATGGGATCATATACATGAAGGGGATGAGAAAACAACATTAGGCAAGGCTGCTGATATGGTTGAAAATATAGGTGGTGATTGGGATGCTCCTGATGATGCTTTTGGGTCATTTGCAGGAGGTGTTGGGCATATATTACCAGACTTAATGGCATTACCAATTATGCCTGAAATGAAAATTGCACAATTAGCTAAATATGGTATTAATCATATTCCTAAATTTCCGGTGTTATTAGGGATGAAGGAATCAGTTCATGGTGAAACAATTCCTGAAAAAGCAATGGGTTTTGGTAAGGGATATATGGAAGGATTAAAATATGAGGCACTTGGTTTGACAGGAAGACAGGTAGGGGATTTATTTAAAGGATTAAAGGCTGCTCCTATATTAACTCCAACAACTTCTTCTATTGCATCAGGTGTCTTATTTGGTGCAGATGCAGCTATTACAGAATATCAGGAAACAGGACAAATAACATCTCAAAATGTATTGAGTGCAGCAGGTATGGGTGTTGCATTTGGGGCAAAAGATATGCTTAGTGGGTCTATTGATGTGATGAATAGGTCTATGAATAAAAAAGCATATACAGCCTTTTTAACATCATCAGATAAGGCGGTGGAGGCTATTTCTCAAATGGATATTGACCCTAAAAAATTAAGGAAACAATCAATAGATTTAGGGGAGAAAATAGCAACAGAAAAGGATGCAGAAGTAAAAAATGAAATGGTATTAGCTAAGAATGTTATTGACAATACCATTTTGATAAATGCAATGGCTAAAGAGGTAACAAAAAATCCCGAACAATTTATTAAAGCTATTGATGAAAGTGGATGGTTAAGCGACAAAGAAAAGGCTAATTGGAAAAACAAAATTAACAACACTGTAAATAATACAGATAAGGGGTTACTAAAAACAAGGGCAATACAGGATGATATTAATATTCTAAAAGAAAAAAGAGATTATATTGAAAGTCAAAAAGAAACATTAGGTGAGGAAACAGTAAAAGCAAAGGTTGAACCCATTATTAAGTCAATAAAAGAGTTAGAGGTAGAATTAGGTGAAAAAATAAATAAACCAGAAGAATTAAAACCAATAGTTAGAGAAGAAGTTAAAAAAGAATTTAAAGAGCAAGTTCAGAAAGAAAGATTAGAATATGATGAAAAAATAAAAGAGGTACAGGAAAGATTGAAATTAGAGAAAGAACCTGATCTTAATATATCTGAATCAGTGGAGGAAACATTAGATAAAATATCTAATAATGAACCTGTTGTAAATGAAAGATTAAAAGAAGCATCTGATTTATTATATAATGAATATAAAAAATTAGAAGCAATGAAAGATGCTACTAAGCGAGAATATACAACAGAACAGATAGAATCAATGCAAAAAATATTAGGTGAAGAAATTACTAACTTAAATAATAGAATCAATGAACAAGCAGAAAGAGGAGAATTCTCCACAGAAAAGGTTAAACTTGCAAACGAGGTTGAAGTTAGCCAGATTACCGAAAGAGGAGAGGGAAAAGATATTAAACCCAAAGAATCAGAAAAGGTAGAAGAAGTTAAGACAGAACCCAAAGAAGAAATTAAAGAGGCTGAACCCATTACAGAGAAAAAAGAGGAAATAGAGGGTTCAGAATTAAAAACTATAAAGGCAGGTGAATCAGATTATACTGTAATAGATGGTAAAGTTAATCTTGTAAAAAAAGATGGAACACTACAAGAATTTTCTGATAAAGCAATGGAAAGTAAGGGGTCAAAAGAAATAGTAGAAAAATGGAATAAAGAATATGGTAAAGAAACTATTGAACCCATTACACAGGAAAAGGAAATAGAGGGTCAAAATAAGATAGAGAAAGATAAGGAATTAGATAAGGAAAAAATAGAAAAGCCTGTTATACAAGGAAAAGAAGGGGAAGTAAAGGGTTCAAAAAAGATAGAGAAACCCATTATTAAGGGTAAGGAATTATCACCTAACAAAAAGGTAAGTGTAAGCAAAACAACTGCTATAAAAGAGGTGTCAAAGAATAGGGGTATGAAGGAAATGGAAGCCGGTTTTCTTTATAATAAATATGGTAAAGGAGAACCTGTTGATGCATTTGAAGAAGGATTAAGTAAAACCATGCAGGATAAACTTGAAAAGAATGGGTTCATAGAATATGATATAACAGGAATATATGGTGATTATATAATAACAGAAAAAGGAAAAGATTTTGTAAAAGCAGTAGAGGGAAGAATTAAGACAAGACAAGGGTTAAAAGAAGGGAATGATTTATTTCCTGAGAATGCTAATGTACCGGAAGTTAAGCAGGAACCCATTACAGAGAAAAAAGAGGAGGTAAAGGGTTCAAAAGAAAAGAAGGAACTCACTACAGAAGAAAGAATAGATGATTTACAAGAAAGGGTAAATAATGAGAACAACCCTGTTGAACTTGAAAAATTAAGGGGGGAGTTGAATAAGCTGAAGAAGGAGAGGAATAAAGGGGACTTATTGTCAGATGTTGAATCTTCTGGTAAAAAATACGAGGCAGAACCATCTCCGATAGATAATGTAGATTTTCAAGAAGTTCCGAAACTTAGAAATATATTAACTGATTTAGCCAATGGATTGAAAAAGAAAATACGATATTCTGTTATGAAGCGTAATGTAGCAGGATATTATAGTCCTTCAAGTTCATTAATAGCTATTAAAAAGGCTAATAATATTGAAGTTATATCACATGAAGTAGGTCATTATTTAGATGATGTATATAAATTATTAGATAATGTAGATAATAACCTTAATAAAGAATTATCAAAATTTTGGGCAGGAGGGTCAAGACCTCCAAGGGGAGTTAGTAAAGCAGAAAAATTAAAATATAAACAGCAAGAAGGATTTGCAGAATGGTTGCGTGTATTTGTTTTAAACCCAGAAGCAGCAAAAGAAAGTGCGTTAATATATGATTTATATAATAGTAAGGTTGATAAGTCAACAAAAGATGTTATTGGTAATTTTAGTAATCAAATGAGGGGCTTATTAAGTGCAACTAAAATATCATCTGTTAGTTCTATTATTCATTCATCTAATCCAGAAAAAAGGTCGTTAGCAAGAAAAATATTTCCAAAATTTTTAATAGAACCTTTTAAAAGTAAAGCATCATTTCTAACACGTGTTGATAATCAGTATTTTCATGGAGAAGATGGGTTTAGAAAAGCAATGAAAGTGAAGGGGGTTGAATCTGTTTTACCACATAAAGATTTTGAAATATTATCAAGGTTAACATTGGGGCATGATGATGTTTTTTTTAATGTTATGGAGAAAGGGATGGTAAATGGTGAGATGAAAAGAAAGATAGATGAAAAAACTGGAATGCCAAAGACAAGGACATGGTTATTTGAACCAGCAAAAGGAAAAGAATTTGAAAAGGATATTGCTATTAATACTAATAGAATGATAGCAGATAGAACTATTGAATTTGTTGATAGATTAACAAAAAGAAAAATATTAGAAGATATTGAACAAGGTAAATTACCTCCTGAAGAAGTATTAAAGAATTTTCCTGAATTATTAAAAAAAGAAACAAAAATACTTCGAACAGATGTAGATGGGAATATGACTGTACGTGAGTTAATTGAAGAAATGAAATTCAATGATATTAAACCTGAAGATAAAAAGTTATATGATTTTACTCATTTAGATGTATCAGGAATAAGTTTAGGAGTAAAGGGTAAAAAAAGAAATGATTATTTAGTTGCTAAGGATATTATAAAAGAATATGATCAAATAATTAAAAATAATCCCGATAAAAAAGAAATATATGATGAATTAAAAAGAAGGTATCAGGATTTTGCTAATGATAATCTTTTATTTGCAGTTGAAAAAGGGCGTATTTCAAAAGAACAATATGATTTAATTAAAGAATTAAATGCTGAATACATTGCTTTTGCAAGAATAAAACAAACAGAAATAGGTGGTGATATTTTTGAAAATGCATTTTTTTCAGATGGAACGAGTTCTATTGGTAATGTTAAGGAAGTTATTCATAGATTAAAGGGGAGTTCGAGAGATATGGTGGATCCTTATGTTGCTTTAATTAACTCTACCTATGAAATAATGAAGGATGCAAAAAGAAATGAGGCAATGGTGGCCTTTAGGGATATGCTTACAATTCAAAGAGGTATGAGGGAAGGTGATGTGATGGATTTAGCTGAAATAGGATTTAGGGTAAAAAGTAAAGATTCTTATACTATTCCTATATATGTTAAAGGGGAAAAAGAATATTGGAGGTTTAGTCCTGATATATATGAATCATTAATAGGGATACACGATATATCGCATGATTTACCTTTAATATTTACAGCGTATGCTAAAATATTAAGACCTTCTGTTACTAAATTTCCCACATTTCAAGTACGAAACAGAATTAGAGATTTTCAAAATAGGTTAGTAATAAGTAGTTTATTTCCTAAGTTTAGTAATTTTAGAAATAAAACAAAAGGATATAATGATTATGAACTTTTTGGTGGAGGACAATTTGGTTATCATTTAAGAAATAAAGGTTCTTATTATGACATGATTCAAAAAACAATGAAAGAGGCTAAAACTGAAAATACAATATTTGTTAAGCCATCAGATTTAGCTAAAATGTATGATAAGTTACTTGGTAATTCAGAAAAGAAAACAAGAATAGAAGAATTTTATAATGTTTATGATCATTATAAAAAAAAGGGATATAGTGATTATGACGCTAAGTTAAAAGCAGCGTTTGAGGCAAGAGATTTATTAGATTTTAAGGTTATAGGGGGTTATGTGGTTGCTCTAAATGATATGTTACCATTCACTAATGCTAAAATAAGGGGTTTCAGTAAGTTGGTTAAAACAATGCATAAGCATCCAGGTCAGTTTACAGCTAAATTTTTAATTTACGCCATGTTACCACAAATAGCTAATACATTATTAATAAGAAATCAGGATGATGATATTATTGAAGAATATAAAAATTTACCAAATTATAGGAGGGATTTATTTTATAATATTCCAATTCATAAATTAGGAATGAAAAGGATTCACTGGCTTACCATTCCCAAACCTTTTGAGGTAGGTCTTATGGCTTCGTTAATTGGTAGGTTTGTTGATGCAGCGGTATTGGATGATAAATTAGAAGATCAATTTGATTCTGATTATGTTAAGTTTATTACCAAAGGACTATCTCCTATTGATATGACAGGAATAACTACAAATAGTGGGTCGGTTAAATCCTTAACAAGCAATTATGATGCATTTAGAGGTCAAAATATTATTCCAGAATATGAAAAAGATATTGATGTTAGATTAAGGAAAACAGAACAGTCAAGTAGGTTAGGTAAATTAGGACAAAAATTATCAAAAGATAGTTTTGATCCAAGACAAGTTGATTATTTTATTAAAGGTACATTTTCTTATTTTGGAGATTTTGGAATAAGATTGAGCAATATAGGAAGTGAAACTGCAAAAGACAAAATAGGATGGGAATTAACTGGTTTAGCTAAAGAATCCTATGATTCTCCTTATGGTAATAAGGATGTTAAATGGGTTGTAGATAATGCTAAAAAATATAAATTAGGTAAAGATGATGATTACAAGGAATTAAATGCATTATTGGTTGCTTATAGAAATGAAACAGATGAAGGTAAAAAAGAAGAAATAAAAAAAGCAATAGATGACTATGCTGATAAATTAAAAAAACTATGGAAAGATAAGGACTTGATGGAATATCATAATAAATTATATTATGATAAGCCTGAAACAAAGTCAAGTAGTATTTATATACCTTAATTTAAAAATTTTGATTACTTTTAAATAAAAAAGACTATGGCAAAAACAATAACAGATTCAACAAATTTCTTAACCATAACCCATGCTACAGGAGATGTGGACATAATTCCAAAGGAAGGGTTAAGATTAAGATACAAGGGTACAAGGGTTTACCTTGTTTGTCCTACAGGTAATAACATAAAAGCACCTGAAATTATTGATTTTGATTATACAGATGTATCAACCCCTTCTACTGCCTCCGCTGCTGCTTTAGCTGCTGCAATAAAGGTGTTCCTGGATGCATACTATACCGGGTAAATTCTAAAATAATAATAAACTATGCTTAATATTCCATTCCTTCCTACTGCAACAGTAGCTATATCAGCAATATTAATGGCTGTATCTATTTTATCGTATCTTTACATTATGAACAAAGACAGGAAAAAAGATATTTCTGAATTGTTTAATAAAAAAGCGGATAAATCTTTTGTTGATGAACAATTCAAGATGCACGAATTGATGTTAAAACAAAATAAAGAACTTATGGATGCTGAAAAAATGAGGCTTAAAGACCATAATGAGAAGAATGATATTCAGTTTAAAGCTGTTGAATCCCAAATATCAAGGGTTAGTTCAAGTATAGATACTCTAAGTAGTAAGATTGAAGATGTAAGGATAGAGGTGTCAGGTAAAATAGATCGGTTAAATGATACTATTATAAACTTAATTAACATATCACAACGAAGTGGGAAGTGAATTATTACAAGACAGAGAAGGAAATACATCTTCCAAAAGGACTATCTCATTATTGACAGCAATTGTTGTTATTATTCTTTCCACAATAATGGGTTTAGTATATATCTATGGACAGTTACATGACAAAAACTATGATGTAACAGGGATAGTGGCTATTTGTGGTGTTTTATCAGGACTTATAACCCTTCTTGCCACTATTGGAGGTACAACCAAAACATGAATTATTAACTAACACACACATATTATGGAAAAATTAGTTGTTTTACATTGTTCGGATAGTTCTTATGGCAATGCTGAATTATTAGGTTCATGGCATAGAGCAAAGGGGTGGAATGAATTAGGTTATCATTTTGTTGTTCTTAATGGGAAGATAGATACTAATCCCTATGATTCGTTTTACGATGGATTAATAGAAACAGGGAGGCATATTTTGGAAGATGGCGCACATGTAAAGGGGTTTAATGAAGGAAGTATAGGGGTTTGTCTTATTGGGAATTCAGGAAAATTTACAGATGTTCAGTTAAATAAGGTAAAACAGTTATTGCTTATCTTATACACTAAGTTTGGTGTATTAGATGTAAAACAGCATTCTGACTTAGACCCTGTAAATAAGTCTTTTTGTGCAGGATTATCACAATCTTTTATTGATGGGTTAAATTATGAGTTTGGAAAAAATAAAGAATAGATCATGAACGTAAAAATAAACATCAGGATATGGTTTTTTTTAGCACTGGCAATGTTTCTTATCCTCGTTGGTATAAACTACCGTTCAAAGCTAAAGAGCGAAATAAGGGGTTTAAACAACGTTATAGAGGTAAGTAACAAAGTAATAAGAAACCAAACAGACGAAAGGGGCCGAATAATAGCAGAAAGAGATTCTTATGCCCTTACAGCATCACAGGCAAAAGACCAGGCAGATAACCTTTTTGAAAACAATAAGGAACTCGAAAAGAAAATAAGGGGTTACAAAAACCTTGTTTCACATTTAGAAGGACAGTTATCAGTTATAAAAAGTGATACAGTAACTCTATATGACACTATAACAATAACATCAAGTGGTGATACACTTAAATCAAGGGTATTTAATTATGATGATTCATTTTTAACTATGAATGGAATTATTCATAAAAACACACTTAGTTTTACCCATTCTTATCAGGTAGCCTTTACCTCAGACCAATATTGGAAACGTCAGGGGTTGATGAAGCCAAAAACATTAGTAGTTGATTTTACCTTAGCGGATCCAAATGCAAGTATGACATCAGCACAAAGTTTATATATTTTACCTCCACCAAAGAAGGTTTATGAACGCAATTCTTTTTGGGGGTTAACCGGATTTATAGTAGGTTTATTAGTTCGTTAATTTGTTTCCATGTTAGTTAAGAATCCCTTTCATTTAATGGAGGGGATTTTTTTTGACTAAAAAGTTTTGTAAATAAATATTTATTCATATCTTAGCACTCTCTAATAATAGTAAAAATGTTATTCAACTATGGCAAGAAGCAGGATACATATAGCCGACCGAGCTATAACCTGGGGAAAATAATCCTGTTTCTTGCCTTTTTATTTTAAGCAACATGAGAATAAAAAGACATAATTATGGAGATGAAAAGATTATTTCTAAATTTTTATGGTTTCCATTAACTATTGATGATGAAACACGATGGTTAGAAAGGGTTAAATATAAAAAACGGTTTTTAAGATATGAGGAATCTGTATTTTCTTTTAATCGTAATGATAACTATAATTCTGAATTATGGGAGTATGAAGAATGGATTGATGATTAAATTATTTATTAAATAACGATGAAATGGAAGATTTTAAAACAATTTTTGAAAAAGATAAGGTGTTTGGTGATTATCTTATATGTAATCATTGTGGAGAAAGGGTTGAAAGAGGTATTGCATCAGTATCATATCATTGGATGCGTTGTTTAAAAAGAAAAGAAGGATTAATAGTTGCCAAAGATGATTTTGAAAGGCAAATATTTGATGGTTGGTGTATTAGATAATGGGTTAAAAAAATAATAACATGAAAGAAGAAGAAATAAGGGTATTAGCGGATAATCTATGGTTTGAATATGCAGTTAATAGAGATGGATGGCTAACAACTATGGATTTTAAACATTTTTATAAAGCAATTAATAAAGCAATAACAGAAGTTTTACCTACAAAAGAAATTAAGCCAGTGTCAGGAAAAGAGGTTTTAGAATTTATAGAATCTAATTATGCCGAACACCTTAAACTATATCTTAAATGCAACCTAACCCATAATTGGATAATACTAAGGTGTCCAGAAAATTACACTAAACAAGGTGTGGTTATTGAAACAGATTTAGTTGCTAATCTAAAATTAGATGAAAACATAAATTCATTTTTAAGAAAAAATGTAGGGGTAAAAGAAATTATTATGGTTCATGGGATATATTGGTGTCTTGTTTTTTAATTATCTAATACATAAGAGTGATGAACATACTAAGCTTAATAAGTAAAAGTAAGGGAGTACAAGGGTTCAATAGGGAATACAAGATAATAGCGGAGGACAATGGTGGGGTTTATAAGGGTGTTCTAAACAGCATGAAGGAGGCATGGACATCGAACCCCTTATTTGTAGTTTTTCATGGTAAGCAAAAGATTATCTATAATAAATCAGAAATAAAAGCCTTATCATTATTGGACAAAGCCGAGTTATTTGACAAAATAATGGGTATAAAAGAAGGGGATAATGTTTTACTCTTTACTAAAACAGACCGGATAGAGAAGATAAATTACAACATTATTAAATTAGAGGTGGAATCATATTTTAAGCTTAAAGAGGACAGTATATTAATAAAGACAAGAAAGAGAGAGGTGGTTCAGTGCAGGCAGATAGCTATGTATTTTGCCATGAAATTAATAAAAAGGACATCATTGGAGAAGGTAGGACAGCAATATGGAGATAAAGACCATGCCACAGTGTTACATGCCTGTAAAACAGTGAATAATTTAATAGAAACGAACAGGGAGTTTAGAATGTATATTGAATATTTAGATAATAAATTTAAAAACAACTATTTACCAGATGAATAATATAATAGACACCTTTTGGGAAGGGAAGAAAAAGGAAAAGCCGGATAAGGGGTTAAAACCTAAAAAAGAGGTTGACCAGGGAGAATTGGTGGATGCTGATGTATTTGAAATAACAAAAGTTAAACGGCCAAAGAAACTTCTCACATCAATACAAAAGATTGACAGGGGAGAACTGAAGCTAACCAATAAAGAGGTGGCATCCCTTATGTCATATAATATATGTGAATTAGGACAATTTACAGACCTTATGGGATGGAAATCATTGGCAAGTGTTAATCAGTTTGCAGATAAAATTGATTTTGTGCAACCCTTTATTTCCATATCAGGAAAAAGACAAGGGCATAAATTTGTTCATTTCACAGAAAAAACTTTAACTTTATTGAAAAACAAAGCAGGGTATAAGCTATGAGTATAGGCAAGATAAATATGATTTATTATAATGAGAAAGAGGTTCGTTTGGATAAAATGAGAGAGGCCTTATTAAGGGAACCCAATTATGAAAAACATGATCGAATGGCAAGAGAAATTAATGCCTTAGAAGCCACCGAGCCTGTCTATAAACCTGCATATTTCCTTCGTTGGGGAAAGCAAACAAGGGAAATAATGGGTTCAGAAGGATTAAAAAGGGATATTTTAGAAGTACCAACAGTGATATGTGTAGATGCAAGTACAAAACAGATATACCAATTTGAAATTAAAGATGTACAGATTGATATTGTAGACTATTTACAATTAAATGATTTAAGCCAATTTGAATTATGACAACATTTACAAAGCCAATAAAATATAATGAGGTTGCCACATTAGTGATGGTGATTGATGATGTTATATATGTTGGCAGAGTAAAGGCAGTGGTTCAGGTTATAATATTGGATTATAAGTATAATGTTTTTACCATACATATGAATTAATTATGATTCCCGATTCCGATAAGTTAAAGAAAAAAAAAGAAAAGCAGCAAAGAGATAAATTCGATTTGTTGAAGATTTGTGAAAAGGGTAATATATCCCTTAATTTTATTAAAGCATGGCATTTCAGGTTGACAAAGAATGATTACCAGGTGGATGTATTCCCTGAAAAGAAAAGATACTATGATTTTAACCTCGATAAAAGAGGTAAATACGATAATTTAGTGAGATTTGTTAAACGAACATTTAATGTATAATAAACAAGATAAATTTAATGAGCAACGGAAAAACAAGTTATAGTGTGGAGGAATTTAGGGAAGCACTAAAGACAGGGAAAATAGCATTTGACGGTAAGGGGTTTAAAACACAGAAACAACTTCCTGAATTTGAAAAGATGGTAGAAGGTAAAAGGGTAAAAAGAAGGATACCAATGCAAATGGAAGAAACCTTCATCATGTACAAAATAAATGAATACAAGCAGCAGGGTAAAATATACATTCCTTATTCAGTAACCAGTAGTAAGAATTCTAAAAGGATAATTACCAATGGCAATAAAAGGATGCTAATTAAATCAAGGGCATGTATGGAATATGAGGCATTATCATTCAAATGGTGGAAATATCAAAAGAAACTATTTGATCAATTAAGAGAGGGTAAGGAATTTCCATTAAGAATAGGGTTTCATTTCATCCGGTTAAGCAAACAAACCTTTGACTACCCTAATATGCAACAATTTCCTATGGACTTAATGGTAAAATATGGATGGCTTAAAGATGATAACACTAATTTTATTGAACCCATTCCAGACGGATGGTCAATAGATAAAAAATCAAGAGGATTAGTATTAACAATATATTAGAATAAAGGGTTACAAAATAAATTTTCAATTATATAAACAATTTAAAACTTAAAAATAATGAGTACATGGAAAGAAAAATTAAAAGATAGTCAACATGGTGGTGAAAATTATCCAAAATTAACCCCTGATTATCGTGTGGATGTAAAATACAAAGACAATGTTGCAATATTCACATATTACGATGGAGAAAAAACGGTAAACTTTCAAAAGACAATTGAAGGTGTTCTTATCGGGAGAACATTGCAATTAACATGCTTTGACAATAATCATGGAACAAATGGTGGGTCATATTATTCCACTCAATTTCTTAATAAGCAGAACAAGATAGCTATGTTTAGCCCTTCAGGTAAAATAGAGATTCTTGGAGATTGCGATCAGGTGGTTGCTCATATGGTACAGGAAATTGATAAAAAACCATCTATGAAAAGGGTGTTGTGGGTAGCAACAAAAGCCGGGTTAATGTCAATTACCACAATTCTTGCAACTGACATAGATCAGTCAAAAAGGATAAAAGATGAAGTTTGGTTGGATAAAATGATTCTTATTAATCCAGAGGTTTATGATAAAACCGACAACAGGTTTTCAGACAGGGTTCATAAGGCATTAAAAATAGCCAGATCACCTCTTGCCTATGCTTATATTGATGCAGGAAAAGAAATTACTGATCAGGTGGTAGAGCAATTTAAGGTGGAAGAATACATTGATATGTTCTTGGCATGGAAAAACTATATGAACAATACAGGGGTTACAGAAGAACAAATTATCAATGAAAAACAAAATGAGGTGGATGAAAAGGTGAAAGATTTTGAAAAGAATAATCCTTTATATGCTGAATCATTGAGTTCAGGTGAGTTTGATAAAAAGCCATCTGCTGAACAAAAAAAAGAAAGACCTAATATGCCGGAAGAATCAGATGATTTGCCATTTTAAGGAATAAGGGGTTCAATAAAATAATAATTTAAAAACAATAATCATGGAAACAAAAAGAAAACTAAGAGTTAGTATAGAAAAACTTGAAAGAGAAGTTGTAAATTTAAACGAATACATACAAGATTTAGGTTCTCGGTTTAATATTTTAAAAGAAACTAATAATAATTTTAAGTTTTTTATTAAAAATCATTTATTAGGAACTATCTTAATGGAAGGAACCTTTGTAAATGCGGAGAAAAAACCGTTAATTACATTAAGATCAATAGGAGAAGCAAGATCACAACGTTTGTATGTTACAGAAAAAATAAGTAGTGGCAGAATATTGGGTCATAAGATTACAGATGATTTTGAGTTGATGTATTATGTTAAAAACGGAAAAGAAATCAAAACTATTTATAGTAGTGCTTGGAATATAGAAGTGGTGAATGAATAATGGGTTTAAACTAATTAATAATTAAAAACAATAGTAATGGAAACAAAAAGAAAATTAAGAGAGGGTATGAATTCTCTTTTTAACGAAATTGAGTATTTAAGAGCAACTATACGAGATTTACAAGGTATCACAAAAGATTTTAAGACTGATATAATTAATTTGCATAGTTCTTGTGAAAGTTTAAAAGATGATCAAAGAAACATTATTTCTTTTGTTTCATCAGCTTTTGCAAGTGGCTTCTTTCCTAAAGGAACTATTATTAATGCGCACAATCAAGAACCTACACTTGGCATACTAATAAGTTCAATTAAATCTACCAGAAATATAACAAATGGTAAAATATTGGGATTTTCTATTAACAATTATCTTGAGGTTATATATTATGTCGAAGTAGATGACAAAGTTGTTGCTATTAATAATAAAAAATGGAAAATAGAAAAAGTGAATGAAAACCTTGAAAACAAAGGTGAGGCATGGAAATAGAAAAAATGAGAATGAATAAGGGGTTTAAAATAATTAATAATTAAAAAACACACACATGAAATCAAATGAGGTAAAGACAATAGAAATAAAACAAGGTAATGCAACAATTCATGTTGCTTCAGCATCAGAAAGACTAAAAGCAATCCGGGAAGATAACACATACAGTGTTTATTTTAAAGAAACAAAATTTGAAACACTTTATAACAATGATAAAGCAATACCAGGATGGCTTGTATCTGTTAGGGTAACATTTAATTGGTTAAGAAAAGAAAGTGAAACCCCTTATCCGAAAGAGGTATATGAAGCAAGCTATTTTAAGGCTCTTGATGACTCCGAATATGGTACAATAGAAACAGCATTGTCCACAGCACAAACAAGGGCAATATCAAAGGCTTTAGCCCATGCAGGGGTAGGTATTGATGATGTGCTTGCCGGGGCAGATGAAATAATGGGTTCAAGGGTTGAAAAAAGAAAAACTTCGGTAGAAAATGATGGTATGAAACCCATTACCTCCATTGATGAAATAAATGACAAAATAAATGACAAAATAAATGAGATTGTAAATAGGGAAAAGGAAGAAAGTCAGTTACAGCCAAAAAAGGAAACTCGTTCTTTGGATGATATGAATCTTAAAAATGAAGGTGAAGCATGGGAATATATCTTTGCACAGGGTTATCTTTCAAAAGATGATATTGGAAAAGATTTTAAACCTACAAAAACATTAGCCCTTGCACAAAGAATAATTGAGGCTTTTGAAAGTGAAAATAAGGATGAAGCTGTTTTCAATCTTATTAAAAATGAAAAATGGGATGAAAGATTTCCTAATTCAGCCATTGTTCTGAATATGCGAACTTCTTCTGAATATAGTCTTAAAATTAATGATAATGGTTCAATAGAGGTGATAGATGGTAATGAGGTGAATTACGATAAATACATTACCCTATTTTACAATTCTGAGGTTAAACAGACAAAGGAAGGGAAAGATTGTTATCTGTTTACAGCAAAAAGAAATTTCACCTATGATATAAATATAGGGGATGAAATTATGGGAACAACAAAATCGGGGGATACAGAAATTCTTATTATTGATCACATAAAATGGCTCGATAAAGACGAACTGGCATCTATTTTGGCAACACCTGTAAATAAGAAGCATGTATTTGTATTATATCCACAAGGAATGACATTAGAGGTAAAAGAAGGTGAAGCATTAACGTATCAGGGTACTTTTAATAAAGAAGTTTTTGCTGAAAGATATAAAGAATTAGAAGACATGAATCCTTTTCCTGAAGGAGTAATTATTAATCCAGATAAACCCACTACATCCAAAACAAAACAAACCACAGTGGAGAGTGTGGATGATGCTTATATAGCCAACACCAAAGATGGCAAATCAAAATGTATTTGTTTCCCGGTAGCTTCAGGTGTTGATTTCACAAGCAAAAATGTGATGTTTAACTCGAATAAGGGGTTCATGCAAGCCGATGTAATAGGCATATCAGGCAAGGATGACATACAATTTATCTTTGTCAAATTATGGAATAACGATGTACCTCTTGAATCCATAATAGAATCCTTAGTTACCGGAACAAAGGTTGTGATCACAGGACAGAATAAGGTGTCAAAAGAGGTGGTTAAAGAAAAAAAAGAGGAGGTGAACCCGGATAACAGGTTAAAGGAAGATGCTTTTAATGTACTGAAGGCATTGAGGGATATAAGATCAGATGTTACCGATGAACAGATATTTAAGATCATAAAAAAGAGATATAACAAATTTCTTGATTTATCTGATTTCGCCTACAAATGTAACGATGGAGAACTTGCCCTGATAAAACTTGAAATAACAAGATTTGAAAAATGAACCATCAGATTATTTTAGAAAAAAAATCTGCTAAACGATTAAATAATTTGATTGGCCAATATGAAGGGTTAAAATATAATTATTTAATCGTTAATGGGGATAAGATTGAATTTACTATAGGTTTTAAGATAGAGATTGAAAAACTATCTGAAAAGTGGGTTCAATTTTGTAAGATGTCCTATGATTACAAGGCTAAACGCAATGCAGACCTATCTGCTTTTAAAAGATATGTAGAAAGGGATGTAAAACACCTTAATTGGCTTCATTGGTATAATCTTGTGATGGAAGAAAAGGAACGATGCAAAGATAATGGGTTCTATAATATGGATAAGTTAATAGAATTACATGAAAAAGAGGTAAAGCCTGGTGATGTATTGGAACAAGTAAAAGGTTAAAAAAAACATGGACATATTTAAAAAACTTTTAAACTACAACATCCCCACACACAGTGATGATTGGTTCTTATTTAGAACCTTAGGACTAACAGATGATCAGGCAGCTCCTTATGGACAAAAAGCCTATGATGGAGGTATAGGGGCATCAGAGATAGGCACAATACTTTACCTTACATGGAAATATGATGTTTGCTTACAGAAATTTGACCAAAAGATAGGTGAAAAAGCAATTGACAAGAGTTATGACAATGCAGCTATGTTTTTTGGAAGAAGGGGTGAGAATGATGTAAAAGAACTTTGGGAATGTTGGGATAATACACCTGAAGGATATATTGAAATATCAAAAAAACTTGATCTTGCATTAAGAAATGATCCGGTATTGGAATATTCAAAAATAGTGGATCAATTTAATATTAAAGATTATGAGATATGGGTCAAATCATATAGGGAAAAACAAAAGAATGATATTCTTTTCAGAAGGGCAGATGAAGTAAAAGGATATTTAGTTAATCCGGATTATCGTAATTTCTTTGTTTCATTGGATTTTTGGGCAAGAAAAGGAAGTGTTAATTTGATAACAGGAGAACAAAGTAATGGGTTCCCTGTAGAGGCTAAAACAATGTCCACCGATGTAGCAAGAAATAATGGAACAGACTATGGAGCTGATTATACTATTTGTGATATATTTTTTAAATCCTACAATTCAGGAAATTTTATCTTACCAAAAAGTTACCAAGCACAAGTCCAACTTCAAATGCTTGTATCAGAATCAGACTATGCAGAAATACCTGTAAAAATAGGATCCAATATCTTCCAGGTGAATAAATTTGAACGTAATGAACCCTTTATCCAGTTTATGTTAAAGCAAGGTAATGGGTTCATGGAAAAAGTGAGATGGGCAAGACAAGCTATTGCGGTGAGAAACGAAGCAGAAAAGATAATGGATTTCGAAACAGCCGAAAGAGCGCAACAGGTGATAAATGAATGTGAACCTTTGGGAAACAAAGAGGTGAATTATCCTGCTTATGTATCTGAAAAATTCATGGAGAAAGAAACTCCTGAAAATAAGATATTGGCAACCCCTGATGAATTGGTATTGGCCAAACAAGATGAAATATTCAGAAACTATATCAAGGTGTTGGATGAAAAAAGAACAGAGATATTAAATCTGTTCATAAAAAAAGCATCTGATGGCAGATGGGATGAACTTGAACTACCAGATAACATGGGAAAGGTAACCTATAAATTTCCTCGTTCTACATCTAAAACCAGGGCAGCTAATGTAAGTATTAAGAAAGATTTTCAGCCTAATGAAGATCTTATTAAGAAAATTATTGAGCAATTGCCAAAAGAATATTAACGTAGTCAAACATTTAAAACTTAAAATAATGGAAATTAAAACAAAATTTAATTCACTACATACAAAAAATATGATCCAACGCAAAGAAAAAATATGTAAGGGGTTCGGCAAGGCAGAGGGATATGGATGTGGTAGGCCAAGGTATTTGTTTTCATCCGGTTTATGTGAATATTGTTCAAATGTTTTTAGGCTTAAAACAGGAAAGGTTAAAACAAAGATTAAAAAACCTACAGGAGAATTGGCAATGTTCAATGAGATATGGAAAGAAAGGGTTCATAAATCTTTTTTGACAGGAATATCTTTAGACCAATATGCAGGAACCCCTTATTTCCCAAATTTGTTTGCTCATGTACTAAATAAGAAAAGTTATCCCCTCTACAGGCTCGTAAAACAAAACATAATCCTGCTCACCCCCGAAGAACACAATCTCATGGACTTAGGAACAATAGAAAAGCGACTTAACTATGCTAATAAGATAAAAGACCTTGGAGGGAAATGTGATTGGATGGAAATATACCGCTTGAGAGAAAAACTAATTTTAGAACTTACCTAAAACAAAAACAGCTACCAATTAACTGATAGCTGTTTTTTGTTTTGGGAATAAGGGGTTAAAAAATCTTCTTAATTAATTTCAACCCTTCATCCAATGCCACAATAAAAAATAACAATAGTCCTACCGGAAAAAATACAGTCCACAATTTAATGTATGATGTTTTGCTGTTTACTAAGGTTGCGCTTAGTCCTGCCCAAACCAAAAATATAGTTATTAAAATATTAGTAAGCATATGATTTCTTTTTTTTATGGTAAAAATGAGATGCTATCCATCCTTCACAAATGGATTTAAACCGGGAATGAAATTGTTTTCCCTTTTTTCTTCCTGTAGTAATTATTGCAGTGAAATTATCATGCAATAATGGGTTAATCCTTCCTATCTCTTTGTAGGTGGTGTTATCATAAAGGATGGTTGTACCTTCCTCCATAATTGATTTTTCAGTAAAAAAATAACTCATTGTGCCATTTTTTGAAGTGTTTCTTCTATAAGAGATACCTTTTTTGTACCTCGAATTATTTCGGATCGCAAATAGTTGAGTTGTTTTTTCACCTCTTTTTTTGACCCTTTATTCACAGCAAAGATTTCAATTATTTCCAAATCTCTTTCAATAGCGATAAGAGTTTTGTTTGATAGTAGCTGATATAGTTCTCTTGTGTCCATGTTAATATTATTTTTTATTTTTTCATTCCAAAAGTGATTTCTGATTGTCGCATGATAATAAGTTCTTCACCTGCATCAGTTTTAATTTTTGTACCAATATGCCTGTTAAAAAGGATTATATCCCCTACATTAACCTGCATTTTTTCACCCATCCTTCCTTTTCCTACCATTACCACCTCCCCACGTATGGGGTCTTTGTCATTCACTGTTTCAGGGATGATAATTCCCCCTGGTGTTTTCTTTTCTTCTTTTTTTATCACCCTAACAGCGATATTGTCCAATACTACATATTCATTCATAATTTTAAATTTAAAGATTAATAATAATTTCTTCCAATACTTTTTTTTCATAGTTTAAGTCATTCACTTGTAGAGCAAATTTAATAAATCCTTCTACATTGTTTTGTACAGCATGTTTAGTTGCTTTTTTCATGTCAATGGCTATTTGTTGTTGCTTTTGTGCAACCCTTCTTTGGAGTGATTCTTTCATGATTTTTAGGTTATTCGTTATCTATTATAAAATTTACATTGAACAAGCGTATATTTTTACGACAATTTTTTACACCATTGTAGCTTTTGTTATTTTCATTGGCATAATCTGATCTTGTTTTAAGGTTTAAATATCTTCCGCTTAGTTCAATATTTTGAACTAAAAAGGCATTAGTTAACTCACCTTTAAATATTAATTGTTCTATTCTGTTGAGTATATCTTGTTCTCTTTTAGTTAGTTGCATATGGTTCAATTTTTTGAATTGACATTATAAACGAGTTAGGCTTCATTGCCCGACAAATACGCAATGCTTTTTTTACATTGCTCAATTTCCTTTTGTATATAAGGGTGTACTTCTATTGTACCTTTCATTAGTCCATTTTCAAGCATTGCTATCAAGTTTTTTATTGGAGACAGTTTGTTCCTAATGTCAGGCAACGAAAGCCTAACATCGTGTATATTGCATTGCTGCTCCTGTGGGTTATCCAAGTTTTGTTTTTTCATTTTACTGTATTTTTATATTTAACATTTTTGTTTCAATCACGCAACGACAACATACACGTAGTCGTTATGTGCAAGGCTACGACCGTGCTAAATCAGCAGACGGTTCAGGTTCACACTTTGCATCGTTTTGGCGATTAAAAACTTGCTTAATTGTACTTTCATCATAGCCATCAAGTCTTAAAGCTAATTCCAATGCTTCTATAATTGCGTATGGATATAAGCAAGTTTCTGTGTCAATAGTTACAATCGGCTTTTGTCTTTCACCGTCTTTCATTTTTACTGTAATAATCATTTTGTTTTTAAATTAAATTTAGTGCTGATAAACCGCCCAGCACATAACAGCGTATAAAAGATATGGCACATTGGGCTTTGTGCCTTGATTTAAACATTCGTATAAGTGCCACATCTCTTATACGCAAAACGTTATATACAAGCGGTTTCAGTGCCATTAATTGAAGTTTGTGGGCAAAGTTTTAATATTTTTTGCCAGCGCGCTTCGTCTGCTAAGGCAGCCGTTTGAATTGCCTTAAATATCTGCACTGCCACTTGTGGAACTATTGCGTTTCCAAGTCCTTTAATGCTTTCATTTCTCCATTTTGAAAAGGTAATATCATCCAATCCAAAGGAAATCCCATCATTTCTGCTACAAATAGGGGATTGAGTTGGGAACTCGCTCCAACAGTTTCCGTTAATTGTGAGTTTTCTTTCCTTTTTTGCTTTGAACCCTTCCAATCTGAACTCATTGGTGTTGGTAATATTATTTTCGAATATTCCGGCCTTTTCGAACTGTGAAATCCCGCTTGAATAAAGTCCTGATAAGTCACCATTGAGTTTGTCGGAGTTGGTAATAGTTTTGCCGTTAAACTCGTTCCACCTTGCTTGTATTTCGTTTTCTGTTGGTGAGCCGTTGGAGTTGGCAATAGGTTCAAATCTATGAACTGAGTTTTCCCATTTTTGTCGCATATTTTCAAACCCTGCGTTTGAATTGTAGGCAATAAACCAAACCCGGTCTCGTTCGTGCGGAGCTCCGACCGCTGAAGCTGGAATAATAACCGGTTGAACTTCGTACCCTTCAGCTTCCAGCGATGAACAAATAGTCTCGAACACTTCTCTAAATTTACGTGTAGTAATTCCATAAACATTTTCTGCCACAATCCACGGGGCTTTAATCTCTCGAATTGCTCTAAACATTTCTGGAAATAAATATCGTTCATCGTCTTCTCCTTTTTGCGCTCCGGACTGGCTAAATGGTTGGCAGGGGAATCCACCTGTAATGATGTCAATTGCTCCTCTGTAAATAGTGAAGTCTGTTTTTCTAATATCTTCATGAGGTATCGATTTAGGAAAATGATATTTTAAAATTCGTTGGCAAAATGGATTTATTTCACACCAGGCAGTAGTTTCCCAATTCATTAATTCAGCGGCTAAACTAAAACCGCCAATCCCTTCAAAAAGCCCAATATGTTTAAAAAAAATGCCCACGCTAAAAAATATTAAAAATTTGTTCAGTACTATTAATCAAATGCTTGCCTTAATAAATCCGCCAGTATATAACACGGCATAAAAAACATGGCCGATGAGCTGGTACGCATTTCGAAAGTGGTTACAAGGCCACGTTTCTTATGCCCACCGTTAGGCACAATACTAGGAAGCCCACTGCATCGCCATAGCCTTCGCAATCCCCTCAAATGTTTTTGACCTTAATTTTGCTCTTTCCTCTTTTGGAAGTCTCCAAGCATCTGCGTACCA
>Ga0209417_1000711_pt1 | contig 72086 bp, 68 predicted proteins | sample RifGroF2_FD_184002 | JGI IMG/M metagenome (GOLD analysis project Ga0209417, IMG submission 184002) | Groundwater microbial communities from Rifle, Colorado, USA - Groundwater F2 (SPAdes) (version 2) | ecosystem: Environmental > Aquatic > Deep subsurface > Groundwater | place: Rifle, Colorado... | reverse complement strand
GACCAAGAAGTACCATTTTGCTCTCACTTTGACCGGATACGCTGGTTCTTGATTTTTGTTTGCCATATGTTTTTCTCTTGCTAATTAAGGTGATTAAAGATGGTTAACCTTTGTCACCCCAATTTAGCATTTTTGTCACCCCATATGGTTAACTCAACACATTGCTTTCAAATAAACATTGTGCTAGTCTTGATGGTGTACGAGTCCTGCTGAAAACAGGGCTTTTTTAATAAATTAATGAACGGAGTGCGGGGTGAAGATTTTCTACCTTCGCTTCGCTCACAAGAAAATACATCATGCTAGACCTAAAAACATTCAAATCGGCATTGGAGCAGTTGGAGGAAGAAAGGAAAATTCCGAAGGAAAAAATACTGGAAGCGATAGAACAGGCAATGGCGGCGGCTTACAAAAAGGACTATGGCAAGAAGGGGCAGATAATCCGCGCCAAGCTTGACCTGGAGAGCGGCAAAACGGAATTCTTTCAGGTAAAGATCGTGGTGGACGAAAGCATCGCCATTTTGGACACCCCTCCCCACCCCTCCCCAAAGGAGAGGGAGGAATTCAAGTCTCCTCCTTCGGGGGAGGTTGGAGGGGGTGAGTATTCAATAAAAGAATCCGATGATGAACGCGTGCATTTCAACGCCGAGCATCACATGCTCCTGGAAGACGCCAAAAAAATAAAAAAAGGGGTAGAATTGAACGACGAAATAATTTTTCCCCTGGAAGCCAAGGACGATTATGGACGTATTGCCGCGCAGACCGCCAAGCAGGTGATTATTCAGAAAATCCGCGAAGCGGAACGCACCTCCATCATAGACGAATACGGCACCAAGGAAGGAGAAATTGTTTCCGGCATCGTGCAGAAAGTGGAGCGGGGCAACGTCTATGTGGATTTCAATAGGGCAACCGGCATCCTGCCGGCCGAAGAACAGATTCCCGGAGAATACTGGGAGCGCGGGCAGAGAGTCCGGACCTACCTCTACAGCGTGGAAGACACACCGCGAGGCATCAATTTGCGACTTTCCCGCACCCATCCGAAATTTATAGAAAAACTTTTCGCCACCGAAGCGCCGGAAATAGAAAATAGTGTGGTGGAAATAAAATCGGTCGCCCGTGAAGCCGGCGCCCGCTCCAAAATCGCCGTTTACTCCAACGATGAGCATATTGACGCCGTCGGCTCCTGCGTCGGGCAGAAGGGCACGCGGGTCAACACTATTACTACGGAACTTTCCGGAGAAAAAATTGATATAATCCCCTGGTCCGCAGATCCAAAACAATTTGTTTCCAATTCCCTCTCGCCGGCCAAAGTGGTTGCTATTGAAATTGACGAGAAGGAGCACAAGGCGACTGTGGAAGTCGGTAATGACCAGTTGTCGCTGGCCATTGGCAAGGGCGGGCAGAATGTACGCCTGGCGGCCAAACTGACCGGCTGGAGAATAGACATCAAGGGCGACGGCAAAGAAGTCGCCACGGCCGACGGAGAAAAAGTTGAAGTTGTGGAAGAAAAGAAATAAAATAAGTTAAATTATTAATAATAAGGTTAGTTAAAACTATGAATCAATTTTTATTGTTTGCGATTGCGAGTTCGGTGGTGGCGATTATTTACGGTTTGCTTTTAGCAAAATCAATCCTTAAGAAAAGTCCCGGCAACCAGCGCATGCAAGAAATCGCCAAAGCGATTCAGGAAGGCGCAAGCGCTTATTTGAATAAACAATATAAAACTATTGGAATGATTGCTGTCGTCCTTTTTCTGCTTATCGGTTTTGTGCCTAAATTGGGATGGACTATGGCTTTCGGATTTTTGGTCGGAGCGGTTTTCTCCGCTTTGGCCGGATACATCGGAATGAATGTCTCCGTTCGAGCCAATGTCAGAACAACCGAAGCGGCCCGGAGCGGAATCAATAACGCCCTGTCTTTGGCTTTCCGAGGCGGGACGGTGACCGGGCTTTTGGTGGTGGGTTTGGCGCTGCTTGGCGTTGCCGCTTTTTACGCAATAACCAAAGATGTTACGGCCCTCATCGGACTCGGCTTCGGCGCTTCGCTTATTTCCGTTTTCGCCCGGCTCGGAGGAGGAATATTCACCAAGGCGGCGGATGTGGGAGCGGACTTGGTTGGCAAACTTGAAGCCGGCATTCCGGAAGACGACCCAAGAAACCCGGGCGTTATCGCCGACAATGTCGGGGACAACGTCGGGGACTGCGCGGGTATGGCCGCCGACCTTTTTGAGACATATGCGGTTACTTCGGTAGCCACGATGCTTCTCGGTTCCCTTCTTTTTGTTGGTTTTGAAAATGCGATTCTCTATCCTCTGGTCATCGGCGGAATGGCAATCTTCGCATCAATCATCGGCACCTGGTTTGTCCGCCTTCGCTTGCCAAAGCGAGCTTCGGCGGACACAGTCCGCTCGGATACTCCGAATATAATGGGCGCTTTGTATAAAGGCCTTATTGTTTCCGGCATTCTGGCCGCCGCCGCCTTCTATCCTGTCACTAATATGCTGATGGCCGGGAACGGCACTTACTCGGTCATGGCGCTATTCATTTGCTCTCTAGTCGGACTCTTCGTTACCGGAGCGCTGGTTGTCATTACCGAATACTTTACTTCTACCAAATATTCTCCGGTGCAGTCCATCGCGCTCGCTTCCGTCTCCGGACACGGCACGAATGTCATTCAGGGCCTGGCCATTTCCATGAAATCCACCGCCTGGCCCCTGATTACCATCGTTCTGGGAATTTTAATCAGTTACTATTACGGCGGACTCTACGGAATCGCGGTGGCGGCCATGTCCATGCTTTCCATGACGGGGATAATCGTGGCGATTGACGCCTACGGTCCGATTACGGACAATGCCGGAGGAATCGCGGAAATGGCGGAACTACCGGAAAAAGTCCGGAACGTGACTGACCCGCTGGACGCCGTCGGCAACACCACCAAGGCCGTTACCAAGGGCTATGCCATCGGTTCGGCCGGCCTGGCGGCTCTTGTTCTCTTCGCTTCCTACACGGAAGAAATCGTCAAAGCCGGACAAAGCATTACTTTTGACCTAAGCAACCCGTATGTTATCGTCGGACTCTTCTTGGGCGGACTTCTGCCTTATTACTTCGGCGCGCTCTGTATGGAAGCGGTGGGAAAAACGGCTGGAAAAGTGGTGGAAGAAATCCGCCGACAGTTCCGGGAAATCAAGGGAATCATGGAAGGCACCGCCAAGCCGGATTACGGTCAGGCGGTTTCAATCATCACCGGCGCCGCCATCAAGCAAATGATTGCACCGGCCCTGATACCGGTTCTGGCGCCCATTTTGGTGATTTTAATTTTCGGAAAGGACAAGGGCCTGGTGGTCTTGGGAGGGCTTCTGGTTGGCTCCATCATTACCGGACTTTTCGTTGCCATTTCCATGACCTCCGGCGGCGGCGCCTGGGACAATGCCAAAAAGCATATTGAACAAGGCAGTCATGGCGGCAAGGGCAGTGATGCCCATAAGGCGGCCGTAACCGGAGACACCGTCGGAGACCCTTATAAAGATACCGCCGGCCCTGCCATCAATCCGATGATAAAAATCCTGAACATTGTTGCGTTACTTCTGGTAGCTTTTTTGGTATAATACGCTCGGTTGAATTATTAATTTAATACCTTAAAATACTTATGAAAAAATATTTGATTTTATTTGTTGTTTTGCTAATGGCGCTTAGTGTAAATGTGAGAGCGGTTCGCGCGCAAAGCGAGCGCGACGAGATACGCGCCCAAATGAAAGAAAGAGTGGAAGCCATGCGGACGGAAGTAAAACAGAAAATGGACACCTTGAGGTTTCAAATAAAAGGAGAACAAGATACGGCCAAAGCCAGAATAAAAGAATTGAGGATTACCGGACGGGAGCAGGCATTGATGAGGTTTGATGTGGCAGTTGAAAGAATGAACAACCTGAAAAACAAAGTTGATACCTATATACTCACACTGGAAGCAAAAGGACTTGACACCGCGGAAGCAAAAAGTTTTCTGGCCACCGCTAACGCGAAACTAAACGATGCCACGGCGAAAATTGCGGAAATGAACGCGCTTTTGTCCGCCTCAATCGACGAACTTTCCAAGGAAAACAGGACCAAACTAGTCACCTTGGCGCAAGACACGCAGAAACTTATCAGAGAGGCCCATCTGGCGCTCGGGGATGCGGTTAAATCGCTCAAAGATGCGGTAAGGAAGAAAGTGGAAGAGCTCAGGCAAACACCGGCAGAGTAGAAACATCAATTATTAAATAAAATATAAAAAATACTATGGAAGAAAATATTGTGGAACCAGAAAAAAAATCAAACGGAGCGTTCATCGGGCTAGTAATCATTATAATTATCTTGATTGTCGGCGGAATATATATTTGGATGTCAAATAAAAATGCCGTAAAGCCAATACCGACAACCCAGGAACAATCCACAGCTTTGACGGACCAGGACTCGGCTGTGCTTGACGCTTTGGAACAAGAATTAAATGCGACAGACACCGACATTGACGTGAATGTGAACAGTATAAATTAAAAAGAGGTGCTCGGAAAAATCCCTCATAAAAGAGGGATTTTCTTTTTTTGACAAAAAGAACCGATAAATATAGTATAATCGTATGCTCAAAGTAGCCGTTAAAAAATTACCAAAAAGCGAAGTAGAAATCGAGGGAGAATTGGAACCCGAGATATTTGAATCCTACTTTGCCAAGGCATTAAAAAAAATAGGCGAAACCCTGAAGCTGGACGGCTTCCGAAAGGGCAAAGTTCCGGAAAATGTGCTCCTGTCTAAGGTGCCGGAAATCCGCATCTTGGAAGAGATGGCAGAATTGGCGCTTTCCGAACATTATCCGAAAATTATTGAAAGTGAAAAAATTGACGCCATCAGCCGGCCGGAAATTTCCATTACCAAGCTCGCCCGGCACAATCCCCTCGGATTCAAGATCAAGACCGCCATGCTACCACAAATCAAACTCCCCGACTATAAAGGCATTGCCAAAAAAATAATTTCAGGCATGACTGACGCGGAAAAAAATGTTGCCGTCACCGACGAGGACCTGGAGAGCACCATCATGGATATCCGCAAATCTCGCGCGCCGAAGATACACATGGCGGACGTGTCCGTAGACGATTCAACCCCACCCAAACCCTCCCCGGAAGGGAGGGCTTCTTCTCCTTCGGAGAAGGCGGGGGATGAGGTCAAATCAGAACTGCCGGAATTCAATGACGAGTTTGTGCGGGCGCTTGGACCTTTTAAAAATGTGGCGGATTTTAGAGCCAAATTGAAAGAAAATATCAAGCTGGAAAAAGAAAACCAACAGAAAGAAAAAACCCGTCTGAAAATAATTGAAAAGATAATTGACGAGAGCGCGCTGGAAGTCCCCGAGATATTAATCGGAATTGAACTGGATAAAATTTTATACCGGATGGAGTCCGATATTACCCAGATGGGGCTCAAGTTTGAGGACTACTTGAAACATTTAAGCAAAACGAAGGAAGATTTAAGGAAAGAATTCAGAAAGGACGCTGAGAAAAAGACCAAGCTCGCCCTCATCCTAAACGAAATCGCCAAGGCGGAGAAAATAGTTGCCGACCCGGAGCAGGTCGCTAAGGAAGTCGCCGCCATCCTGGAACATTATAAAGACGCCGACCCGGAACGCGCCCGGATGCACGCGGAAAACGTCCTGACCAACGAAAAAATCTTCCAGTTTTTAGAAAGCCAGTAACTGATTGGCCAATAATGTACCATAATAGCCACGGCCGTGGCTATTATGGTAATTACTACAATCCGAGCGCGTAACAGAGGAGCGCCATGCGGACATAGAGGCCGTTTTCCGCCTGGCGGAAGTAAGCGGCGCGGGGGTCCGCGTCAACTTCAACTTCAATCTCGTTTATTTTCGGAAGCGGATGCATGATGATGGCGCTTTGTTTCAAAGTTTTTAAATGTTCTTTTTTGAAAATAAACAGGTCTTTAACTTTATTGTAGGACACCTCGTCCGGGAACCGCTCCTTCTGCACCCGGGTCATATAAAGCACGTCCAGTTCCGGCAGTTTTTCTTCCAAACTTCTTAATTCCTCAAAATTTACCCCGTTCTCTTTGAGTCCTTTAATAAATTCCCTGGGCAATTCCAATTCTTTCGGCGAAATAAAATAAAATTTGTTCCCCTCGTAAAAACGGAGGAATGGCAGAAGCGAACGGAGAGTCCGGCTGTTCAACAAATCCCCTCCAAAACCGATGTTCAGGTTGGTCAGCCGTCCTTGCTCCTTTTTTATCGTGTAAAGGTCCAGAAACCCTTGGGTCGGATGCTGGTTGGCGCCGTCGCCCGCGTTGATTAACGGTTTAGTTGCGACTTTGGCCGCAGCATCTAAGGTTCCGGCCTTCGGGTGGCGAATGACAATAATATCCGCATAGGAGCAAAGAATTTTGGTTGTGTCTTCAATCGTTTCCCCCTTGTGGGCGGAAGAATTTTCCATCGCGTTCTCGGCGGAAATAACCTGCGCTCCCAGTTTCAGCGCAGCCGTTTCAAAAGACAGACGGGTCCGGGTGGAGGGCTCAAAGAAAATACAAGCCACAATTTTGTCTTTTAATAACTTTTCCGCTTTTCCGCTTTTCACGCCTTGCTCCATTATTTCAGCGCGAGATAAAATTTTCTCAACTTCATCCTTGGTAAATTGGTTGGCGGAAATGATATTTTTCATATATATTCTTTATACGACTTAATTTCCAAGTCCCCGAGGCCGTAGTGCGCCAGGGCTTTGATGAAGGCCCGGGCCAGGTGCAAATCCGTGAAGAGCGGAATCTGGTTGTCCACGGCCGCCCGACGGATGCGGAATCCGTCCGTTAGAGTATGCCCCGCTCCCTCCTCCGCCCCGGACGCATTTTCCATCTTGCTTAAATTTACCACAAAGGAGACCTTTTTGCCGAGAATGATGTCAAGGGCGTTCGGCGACTCCTGGTATGCCTTGCGCACCGTCCGGCACTTGATGTTTTGTTTTTCCAGGAATGCCGCGGTGGTATCGGTCGCAAAAATAGTGTAGCCCAAAGAGAGCAGGATGCGGGCCGCTTCCAAAAATTTCGCTTTGTTGACTTCCCCGCCCAGAGAAAGCAACACATTTTTGTTGCCAAAATCAAACTTGTTGGTGCTTAAAATTGACTTCAGGAGCGCCTCGTCATAGTCCCGTCCGAAACAGGCCGCTTCTCCGGTTGACGACATCTCCACGCGAAGCACCGGGTCGGCTCCGAGCAGGCGGGCGAAGGAAAACTGGGGAGACTTGACCAGGACGCTGGTTGGGTAAATGAAATTGTGCGCTTGGGCCTTTCCGAAAAAGCTGTCCACGGCGATTTCCGGAAAATTGGCATCCATCGCTTTGGAGATGAACGGAAAAGTTCGGCTGGCGCGCAAATTGACCTCAATCACGAACGGCTTGTTGTCTTTGACTAAAAATTGGATATTGAAAGGTCCGGTGACCGAAAGCGCGCGGACTATCTTTTTGGAAATTTGCCGCAATTGAAACTCGGTGGAAGCATAGACCCTTTGGGTCGGATAGACGATGGTCGCGTCTCCGGAATGCACTCCGGCATTTTCCACATGCTCGGAAATTCCATAAATGACAACTTTGCCTTTTTCCGCCACTCCGTCAAATTCAAGCTCTTTGGCGTTTTCTATGTATTTGGAAACGGTTACCGGATGCAGCGGAGAGAGCACCGCCGCCTTGTTGACGAAGTTAAACAACTGCTTCTTATTGTAGCACACCCGCATAGCCGAGCCGGAGAGCACATAAGAAGGACGCACCAAAACGGGGAAACCTTCGGCTTTGGTAAATTTCAGGGCTTCGGTCATGGAAATGAAACTCTGCCACTTGGGCTGCAGAATCCCAAGCTCGTCCAACAATGCGGAAAAGGCGTTGCGGTTTTCCGCCCGATCAATGTCCTTGGCGGCCGTGCCCAAAATGTGAAAATCGGCGGCGGCAAGTTCTTTGGCCAAATTGTTCGGCCGCTGCCCGCCGACCGAAAGAATAAGCCCAAAGGCATTTTCAAATTCAAAAATGTCGGCCACCGTTTCAAAAGACAAATTTTCAAAGTATAGCCGGTCGGACATGTCATAATCGGTGGAAACCGTTTCCGGATTGCAATTGATGATAACGGATTTCCTTTTGTAACGTTTAAGCGCAAGCGCCGCATGGACGGAAGACCAGTCAAATTCCACCGACGAGCCGATATGGTAGGGGCCGCTGCCGAGGACAATTATCGCTTTCTTTCGGAGCGGCGACACATCATGATGGGCTCCGTGATAGGTCAGGTAGAGATAGTTGGTTTTGGCCGGCATCTCGCCGCCCAAAGTATCAATGGCAAAAACGGAAGGCAGGATATTCAGGCCCTTGCGCAATGCCCGAATCTGGAACTCCGTTTTCCCCCGCCAGCTACCGATTTTCTTGTCGGAAAAGCCGGCTTGCTTCAGTTCCAGCAGGGCTTCCCGGCCCAATTCATGCCGGCTCCCTTTTTTGGAAAATTTCTTTTCCAAGTTTACGATGTTTTCTATCCGGTATAAAAACCACAAGTCAATGCCGGTAATTCTCCGGATTTCTTTGGCGCCGGTTCCCCTCTTCATGCTCTCCGCGATGGCGAATATCCTTCTTGGCGTGGGGGTATGCAGGAATTTTTTCAGTTCCTGCCTGCTTGCAAATCCGTTATCGGTAATGCTTTCAACCAGGCCTGTCTGCATACGCGCCGCTTTCTGCAGGGCCTCTTCAAAACTTCTGCCAATGGCCATAACCTCCCCGACCGACTTCATCGCGCTGCCGACATGCTCAACCGCGCCGACGAATTTTAACAAATCCCATCTGGGTATTTTCACCACCACGTAATCAAGCGCCGGCTCAAAGAAACTTTGGGTAACTTTGGTAATTTTGTTTTCTATTTCCAGCAAATTCCGGCCAAGCGCCAGTTTGGCCGCCACGTAGGCCAGCGGGTATCCGGTCGCCTTGGAAGCCAGCGCGCTGGAACGGGACAACCGGGCATTGACCTCAATGACAAAATAATCAAGACCCCCCTTATTTTCCCCCCTTCGCAGGGGGGAAGGATTGAGAGCATATTGCACGTTGCATTCGCCGACAATTCCCAAACTTTCCACTATTTTAATACTCGCCTCCCGAAGCCGGTGATACTCTTCGTTGTTCAGCGTCTGACTGGGCGCAACGACGATGGAATCGCCCGTATGGATGCCGAGCGGATCCACATTTTCCATATTGCACACCGTCACGGTATTGTTGTATTGGTCCCGGACAACCTCATATTCAATTTCCTTGTAGTGATGCAAATATTTTTCAATCAGGACCTGCGGAGATACCGCCAGCGCGCCACCGACTATTTCTTCCAGCTCTTTTTCATTTCCGGCCACTCCTGATTTTTGCCCGCCTAGGGCGAAGGCGGCGCGGACCATAAGCGGAAAGCCGATTTTTTGGGCAATTCTTTTGGCTTCTTTGATACTGGTGGCGCTCCCCGAGGGCGGAACCGGAATATTGATGCTTTTCAAATGGTCGGCGAATTTTTTCCGGTCTTCGGTCAAGACGATGGACGACACCGGGGTGCCGAGGACCCGCACTTTATATTTTTTCAAAATTCCCTTTTCTTCCAACCGGAGCCCGCAGTTAAGCGCCGTCTGTCCACCGAAAGAAAGGCAAATACCGTCCGGTCGCTCTTTGCGGATGACTTTTTCCACGAAATACTCGTTAACCGGCAGAAAGTAAACCTGGTCGGCCAGCGCCTGAGAAGTTTGGAACGTTGCGATGTTCGGATTGACCAAAACGACTTTTTCCCCTTCTTCTTTGAGCGCCTTTATCGCCTGACTGCCGGAATAATCAAATTCTCCGGCCTCGCCGATTTTCAGCGCGCCACTCCCTAAAACTAGAATTTTCTTAAATCTTGATTTCATAAATATTTGACCTCACCCCCTTCCCCTCTCCTTGGCAAGGAGAGGGGTGCCGAAGGCGGGGTGAGGTGTATCCTCGCTTTTTTTAAAAAATAATCAAAGACCCAGTCGGTATCAAGCGGCCCAGGGGAACTTTCTGGGTGGAATTGCACCGACATTATCGGCCGGCTTTGGTGAATGATTCCTTCATTGGTCTTGTCATTGGCATTGTAGAACCACTCGCGGAATCCCTTTGGAATTTCGCCGACGGCAAACCCGTGATTTTGAGTTGTTAAATATGCTCTGCCCGGCTTGCCCGCCAAAGTCCTTAGGACGGCGGGCTGGTTTTGACTGCGGTGGCCGAATTTCAGCTTGTAAGTGGAGCCGCCCTGGGAGAGCGTTAGAATTTGGTTGCCCAAGCAAATGCCAAGAACAGGGATTTTTTTAGCAATAATCTTTTTAACATTGTCTATTGTTACTTTGACTTTTGTTGGGTCTCCCGGGCCGTTGGAAATTACCACGGCGGAAAATGGGAAACGGAGTTTCGTTATGTCGGTATTCCAGGGCACGACCGCCACTTTCAACCCGCGGGCGATTAGCCGGCGGATAATATTTTGCTTGGCTCCGCAGTCTATCAAAACTATCGTCTGGGGATTCTCCGTATCCCCACCTTTCCTCCTCCTACCATAGGGGGAGGTGCCAAAGGCGGAGGGAGTAAAATACATTATTTTTTTGGTGCTTACCTCCGCCACCAAATTTTTCAGATTGGGGTCGGCAAAAGGAATATCTTTTCCGCCGCTTATTATCTTGCCCAAACCAACTCCCTCGCTTCGCAACTTTTGCGTCAAAGCCCGGGTGTCCTTGATTTGGATGAACGGCACTCCCTCCTTTTTAAACCACTTTCCCAGCGTCATTTCCGAAGCGTGGTGCGACGGCGTGTCAACATAATTGCAAACCACCAGCCCGGCAATCTGAATTTTGGGCGATTCCCAGGATTCTTTTTTCGGTACGCCGTAATTCCCAACCAGCGGGTAAGTCATTACCAAAATCTGCCCCTTAAAGGAAGGGTCAGTCAGCGCTTCAGGGTAACCGACCATTCCGGTAGCGAAAACAACTTCGCCGGCAACCGATTTCTCCGCGCCAAAACTGGCGCCCTTAATTTCGGTTCCGTCCTTCAGTATTAATTTTGCCAATTTATCTTTTGTCATAAACCTTGCCTCTAACGACCGTCATCATGACACTGCCGGGAAAAGTAATTCCTTCATAGGTGGACCAGCCGCATTTTGTTTTTAATTTGTCTTTGGTAATTGTTACCGGCTTGTTTAAATCAAGAACGGTAAGCGACCCTGTGTAGCCAGGCGCGATTTGACCGTACTTACCTCCGGTAAACTGATTGATAAAATTTCCCGGATTATAACTGCAAACTTTCGCAATCATCTCCGGAGTAAAATCGTGCTCCCGAATAAGCCAAGCGGCAAAGGGGCCGTAAGTATCCAACTGGGGAGTCCCGGAAGTGCCTTTTGATTTTTCTTCTTCTGTATGCGGAGCATGATCGGTGGCGACAAAATCTATTGTCCCGTCTTTCAGGGCCTGTATCAGATGATTCCTATCCTCGCTATCCCGCAAGGGTGGGTTTATCTGCATCATTTTTGTTCTTGATTCGTCTATGATGCTTCCGTCTCCGCCATAGGCGGATCCGCCTTGGGCGAAAAAATACAAGTGGTGCGGAGAGACCTCCGCCACCACATTTACTTTCTCCATTTTGGCGTTTTTTATTTTTTCTATCCCCTCCCGGGTGGAACAATGGCAGATTTTCCCCCGCAAATCATATTTTTCAATCATCATGAGCGCAAAATCTATAGCTTTAATTTCCGCTTCTTTCGGGCGGCGTTTTTCATGGGTCGGCTCGCCTTTACTTTTTTCCAAAATTTCCGGGTCTTCGCAATGGAAACTGACTGAACATCCGCGGTATCGCGCCAAAACTTTTTCCAGCTCTTCTTGTGAATGAAAAAACAGTTCTCCGATTGAAGGGCCCATAAAAACTTTATACGGCACATATTCCGTAAGCGGGCCGGTATTTTGTCCGATGCCGGCATACAGCACGACTTCCACCGGCGACTTCCGAGTCAGTACTTTTTTTTTCGCGTAACTTTTATCGTCTACCGGCGGAACGGGGTTGTTTGGCATCTCCATAAAGGCCACCACTCCTCCGTTGATGGCCGCCTCGCCGGCGGTTTTAAAGTCCTCCTTGTAATCCTGGCTGTGGTCGGCGCATTCGCGCGCATGGACGTGTATGTCCACAAATCCGGGAAAAATCAATTCGTCTTTCAATACCACATTGGCGCCGCCCATCGGTTCGCCGACTCTGGCAATGAGCCCTGTATTCCGGTCAATTTCGATTCGGCCCCTCTTTTGCCCGTCCGTATTCACGATAATGCCTTCGATACTAAACATAAATTTTGGGCTCGTCCTGCGAATCCTTGGCGCAGTAGGGCAAAAAAATAACCCCGACCGGGGCTTTTATAATAGAAACGGGAATATAATCAATGTGGGTTCGGAAGAAATTTGGCTTGTTTTTCGCTTGATACATTGTTTAGAATGTTAGCATTTTAAAAAATGTATGCAAGTCCCACCATCGGCAGGGTAACTGAATAAACTTTCCACTTGGACATCGGATGTCCAAGTGGTTAATTTTCCAGCTCTTTAATCATCTCCTTTCTTAGCTTAATATCTTTAAGTGATTCAATAACAAAATTCTCATATTCTTTTTTGTTATTAAATTGCCCTAATACAATTTCAGTATTGCAAAGTTTTTTCCCCGATACCTGCCCCAAAAACTCGGGTAAACTTGATTTACTCAACTCGGACATTCGATGTCCAAGTTTGTCATTTCCATTGATATAAGCGCTTAAATGAAGCAGATATTCGTTTGAACCAATATGCTTGGATCTAAACTTACCCTGAAAAAGGACTCCGTCACGTTTATGTCGATTATTAAAATATTTTGTATATCCATTGCCCAATCTCTGCATAAATTTTTCAATTCCCTTTTCTTGAAAAGGGGTAATTAAAAAATGAAAGTGATTCGGATTAAGACAGTAAGCAATAAATTGCACAAGGGGTTTTATTTTATTCACCTCTCCAGATTTTTTCTTAAAAGAAAATTCGTAAATACTACCGATTGGCTCTGTTTGGTTAAAATCAAATAAACTTTCCCAGAAACGAAATAGGTCGTTTGTATCCATAAAAATATTTCTCTTGTCTGTTCCACGATTATAAATATGATAATACTCTCCCATTACAAGTTTTGTTTTTCTCATATCTAAATTATATCAACTTGGACATCGGATGTCCAAGTGCTTGATTTGGAGTGTAAAAAAGTGTATTATTGAGATATGTTGATACCAACCGTTATTGAAAAATCGCAGTTCGGGGAAAGGGCTTACGACATATATTCCCGTCTGCTGCGCGAGCGGATTATATTCCTGGGCGGGCCGATTGACGACCACACGGCCAATATCATTATCGCCCAACTTCTTTTCCTTGAATCAGAAGACGTCAAAAAAGATATTTACCTTTATGTGAACTCTCCCGGAGGTTCGGTCACTTCCACTATGGCTATTGTGGACACGATGAATCACGTGCGCCCGGATATTTCTACTTTTTGCGTCGGGCTGGCCGCTTCCGGCGGAGCCATTATCTTGTCGGCCGGCAAAAAAGGTAAGCGCTATATCCTGCCAAATGCCGAAGTAATGATTCATCAACCCCTGGGCGGCGTGGAAGGCCAAGCGACCGATATTGCCATCACCGCCAAACATATTTTAAAGACCAGGGATAATTTGAACAAACTTCTGGCTAAGAATACCGGTAAGTCCCTGGCGCAAATAGAAAAAGATGTGGAGAGAGATTTCTTTATGGATGCCGAAGAGGCGAAGAAATACGGACTTGTGGACGAGATAGTCACCAAATCCAAAACTTCGGTCATAAAACAAAACAACTAGACCCGCCTTCACCCATAGCTTCGGACAGGCAGGCATATCTCCTATATTACCCGTATTCTAACCAATAGCTTCACACCACCTGCATTGGAATTAAGTAATTAATTCCCCCGTGGACTCTTTTGTAATTGTAGTATTGCAGATATTTTCTGAGCTCGCAATTAATTTTGAAAACATTGTTTGGTAATTTGTCCAAGCATTCTTCCTGTATCGTGCGATTTACACGTTCGATATGCGCATTGTCGTTCGGTTTGCCGATTCTGGTATATCGATGGCTTTTTCTGGCGAGAGAAACAAATCGCTTTCCAAACTCCGGTCCGTGATCGGATTGAAGCATGTTAAATTGAAACGGTGCGGATTTTTGTGCGAGAGTTGCAAACTTCACTGCGGTGACCGCATTCATTCTTTCGTACGCTCTGGCATATACCCATCTGGAAAACACATCAATGAGCACGAATACATACAGCCTTCTCTTTCTGTCGATCATCCGGTGAATGGTGTCAATTTCGACCAAATCGCCCGCTTTCAGGGGATACGGACGATCGACCGGAGGATGATACCGTTTCCACGGACTTCGCTTCTTGATTAAATATTTTCTTTCCAGAGTTCTCTTTACGGAAGACAAAGAAACTTTCACACCATCGTTTAAAAGCTCCTTATGTACCGCTTCAGCGTACCGATTGTGCTCCCGTCGCTTCTTTACGATTTTGTTTACAACTTCTTCCTTCAGTTGCTTCGGATGTGATCTTGGCCTGGAAGATTGTGTCGGTATGGGGTGGTCTCCCAGGATTTTCGCTTTCCGCACCCAATCCATCACAGCTGTATGGTGATATCCCAGATATCTCCCCACCTTTCTTGCGCTCCAGCCACGATACACCAATCGTGCTGCTTCTCTCCGTATTCTCGGCATGTTCTTGTTTGTTGTGTATGGCATATCTCAATGATATTCCAGTGAGTGGTGCCAAGCTATTGAACCTATACTATTACCTAGACAGGAGAAACACTTTCTGTTATACTACCTGTGTTGAATTTTACAAATTTTTTGATTAATCTACAGTCGGGTTCGCAGGAATATTCCATATATTTATTATGACGTTTAAAAGAGAACAAGAAAACTTTCCAATCTTTTCTGAAATCCTCTCTGGGCAACAATAAAACCAAAATATAGAGGTATGTTCTTGTAAGCTGGCAGCAAGCTTATGAGCATGACAATAATAATTCTAATCGGAGTCGGAGTACTCCTTTTGGGCGTGGGAATCGGATACTATCTCCGTCTGATAATCGCATTAGGGAAAAGAAGGTCAATTGAAATAGACATCAAACAAATGATGGTCGGCGCCAAGGAAGAAGCACAAAAAATCACCGATGAGGCAAAAAAGGAAGCGGAATTAAAACTAGCGGAATTAAAAGAAGAAGAAAAGGAAAAAGAACAGGAATTCAAAGATAAGGAATTAAGGCTGATAAAAAAAGACGAGTTTCTGGACGCACGGCAAGTTGAAGTGAATAAAGAAATGGAAAATATCAAACTCAAAGTAGAAGAGGTAAAAAAAATCCAAGAAAAAGTATTAAAAATAGAAGAAGAAAAAATAATAGAGTTGGAGAGAGTATCAAAATTGAGCGAAGAAGGAGCAAAAGAGGAACTCTTAAGAGATGTTGAGAAAAAATACGAGGAAGATATTCTGGTTAGGATTCAAAAACTGGAAAATACCAACGAGGAGAAGTTGGATCGCCGGGCTAAAGATATTTTGGCGACCTCCATCCAGCGTCTTGCCTCTAGCACTGCCTCTGAACTGATGACTACAGTAGTGTCCATCCCTAATAATGAAATCAAGGGTAAAATTATCGGAAAAGAAGGCCGAAACATTCGAGCTTTTGAAAGAGCTTCGGGCGTGGAACTTATCGTAGACGATACTCCAGGATCAATTGTCATTTCTTCTTTTGATCCTATCAGAAGGCAGGTCGCCCGTTTAGCTCTTGAGAACCTGATACTTGACGGACGCATTCAGCCGGCCAAAATTGAAGAATTAGTGGAAAAAGCCAAAGAAGAAATAAACAAAATAATCAAAGAAAAGGGAGAACAGGCGGTCTACGAGTGCGGAATATTCAATTTTGACCCGCGCATCATTGCCATCATCGGCCGGCTGTATTTCCGCACCAGTTACGGGCAGAACGTGCTCCAACACTCCATTGAAATGGCGCACATTGCCGGCATGTTGGCGGAAGAACTCGGCGCGGACGTGGCCATCGCCAAGGCGGGCGCTCTGGTGCACGACATCGGTAAGGCGCTAGACCACGAGGTGCAAGGCACGCATGTAGAAATAGGCATGCGTATATTACAGAAATTCGGCGCGGATGAGCGCATCATTATCGCGATGAAATCGCACCACGAGGACTACCCTTACGAAACGATAGAAGCTGTAATTGTCCAGACCGCCGACTCAATCTCCGGCGGACGACCCGGAGCCAGAAGGGACTCGGTGGAAAATTACCTGAAACGCCTGCAGGAACTGGAAGCATTGGTAAATACCTTCCCGGCTGTTGAAAAATCCTACGCGCTTCAGGCCGGACGCGAAATCCGCATCTTTGTCACGCCGGAAAAGATATCCGACGCCGAAGCCAAACTGATGGCCCGCGATATCGCCATGAAAATAGAACAAGAACTGAAATATCCGGGAGAAATTAAAGTCACAATGATCCGCGAAACGCGAATCATTGAATATGCAAGATAAAAATCTTTGCAAATATAGCTTTTGAAGGGGGTTTTGAGCTCGACGGAGCGAAAACTTCAGGATTTTTTAAGCTTCAAAAAATCCGTACCCGAAAAAAGCTGATATTTGCAAAGATTTCCCTCGCTATACACACCCCTTGCCTTAAAAAACCCTTGCTATATAATACTATGGTACTAGAGAGGTAGTAATTATAAGGGTAAAAAGCCGCCGCTTAGTCGGGGCAAGGTCGAAATATTACAAATTTTATCTAAAATTTATATGAATAAACAAGGATTAGCCGACTGGGTACACGGAAAGCTTGGCGGCACCAAAGTTCAGGCCGAAGAAGTAGTGGATGGAGTATTCGGAGCCATCACCGACACCCTGAAAGGGGGCGGTGAAGTTTCAATTGCCGGCTTCGGAATCTTCTCAGTAAAGAGTCGAGCAGCCCGCATGGCCCGCAACCCGAAGACCGGAGAACAGGTTAAAGTGGCGGCCAAGAAAGTTCCAAAATTCCGAGCAGCAAAAGGTCTGAAAGACACGGTTGCATAGTTTCACCTGTCTGCGCAGGCAGGTCTCGAGATAAAAAATAAAAAGCCCCGGCAAGGGGTTTTTTATTTTATAAATGTAATTCTCGATTGTAAAGTTTTTTATAAATTTCTTTTGATTCTTGTATTAATCTAATAATATGTCTCTTTAAATAAATACGGTATTCACCATAGAAAAAAGCGACGTCGTCTTCGTATTCCGCTCCATACGATTTACCATCTATAACAATAGCATTAGGAACTTTCCCAACCATTATATTGAACACAAACTTAATTTGAGATTCCTCGTCAAGAATATTTTCATGTGAATCTAAGTGACAAATTGCATTACGTACCCTTCTGGTAAGTTCAGTAATATCAACATCTGAGACAGAAATGTCCTCGTTAAATACAATTCTGTGACCTAATCTATCGAACTTTTGTAATAAATCATTTAATTTCAAAGCAATTGAAACAAAAACTGGCTCACGAAAAACCCTAAGAACATCGGCACCAAACACGCCGGTATTAATGAGTTGAACTATGCCTCTAATATTCGATTCAATTTGAGATTTTATAAAAAAATTATCTTTATCCATATTTTTAGTATTTCCTTATTACCACTTTGACGTCTGCGTTAATGTTTTGGTACTGGCAACCCAAGTTTTTGTAACGGTAAATATTTAAAATAATATTGGCACCCCACAGATATTATATAATCACAAACATCTTTATATGATTGATGTCTAAACCAATCACTTAATATATAAATATATTCAACTTCTATGTTAAGAGGTGCCATTAATTTTGCATATTGTTTTCTTTTAAAATCACAGGTTTGTAGTTTTTCATCAACGGAACCCGCCACCTTTTGAAACTTAACTTCAATTATGAAAAGCGTATTATTCACTATCACATAAATGGCTTCATCGGGCAGTAATTTTTTAGAAAGAATCTTTTTATACTTTACTTTTTTTGACTCAAGAAATTTATATAGGGCATTCTTTTTGAAACTTCTAGCAACCTCTTTTTTCATATAAAAAATAACACTACCTTTTACTTCATAACCCTTCTGTTTTTTAAGTAACGCTAAAATATCACTTTCCCGTTCAAAGTTTAGTCCTGTTATTGTATTTCCGCCTCCTTTTCCTTTTTCTATCATATTATTTTTTCAAATCAGAAAAACGTTTAATTGATAATTCGAGATAATCTTTCTCAGAATCAATACCAATAAATTTTCTTCCATTAACTATAGACGCCAGCCCTGTTGTTGAACTTCCTGTAAAAGGATCTAAAACAACATCACCTTTATTGGTGCTAGAAAGAACAATACGCTTTAGTAAATCTAGGGGTTTTTGAGTTGGGTGTTTCCCAAATTTTTTTTCTTCTGGTTTAGGCGTCCCCATAGACCAAACCGACCGCATTTGAAGACCTGACTTTTTAAGCTTATCTTCCGGCCAATTTCCGTCTTTCATTTCTTTGTAATTAAAAGTGTGCTTTGCCTTTTTATCTTTTCTTACCCAAATAATTGTCTCATGGCTGGCAGTAAAAAAACGACAACTCAAATTAGGAGAAGCGTTGGGTTTGAACCACGATATGTCGTTGAGAATATGATATCCAAGCGACTGCAAGGCGTGTCCACATTGATAAATTGAATGGTAGGTGCCGCTTACCCATAAAGTACCATTTGGCTTTAAAACTCGCCTGCAGGCCTGTAGCCATCGGTAATGAAATTCGTAGTCGTCTATAAAACCTTTACTTATATCCCATTTTCCTTTGTTTACGCTGACCATTCGGCCCGCATGCACGGTAAATCCGCCATTAGAAAGGTTGTAAGGGGGGTCCGCAAAAATCATATCTACAGAATCTTCTGGGAGTTGATTTAAAATATCTAGGCAATCTCCATGATATAAAACAAAATTGTCTTTATTGAAATAAGGTTTGTTTTTAACTATTGAAAGTATTTTTCTGTCGATTACTACCATATGTCTATTATATCATTTCTTAGTATTTCCTTATCACCGCTTTGACGATTGCGTTGATGTTGAGCGAATGTTCCGGATATATCGGCTGGTAGTTTTTGTTGGCCGGTTCAAGCCACACCTTGCCACCCTTTTTGCGGAGATATTTCATCGTGAACTCCCCGTCCACTTCGGCGATGACGATATCTCCGTCCTTGGCCTGGTTGGTCTTCTCCACCAGAACCATGTCCCCTTTTTTGATATGGGCGTCAATCATAGAATCCCCATCAACTTCCAGCATATAAGTTAGCGGCTTGTTCCTAATAAGCAGGTCGTCCAGGTTGACTGTATCCGCCAATTCTTCCTCCACCGTAGCTGGCAGTCCGGCGGTAACGGAACCCGGAAAAGGAATCTCGCCAAAGAGTTTGCTCGGAATCAATCTCCCCAGGTGGTCCTTGGCTACCAGTCCTGCATCCTTCAATTTCTCCACCACCCGAAAAACGGCATTCTTGGACTTGAAGCCGAAAAGCGAGAGCATTTCGGAATAACTCGGCATTCTTTTATTTTTCGAGTAGAATGACTCCAGTTTGTTCTGGTAAATATTACGCATACTTGTCCGCCGAAGCCTAGGCGAAGGAGGAGCTATTGCTTTTTAAAATATCTTTCCGAAAAAATAAATTGGCAAATCTATTCATCAAACTTCTCCGGGTATGATAGCGGACCTTGCGGAGGAGCAATTTGTGTTCCCGGGCCTCTTTGAGGTAATTATCTCCGCGGACGATTTTCTGGTCTATTATCTTGTTAATCCTTTGAATCTCTTTTTCAATTGATTTTAAGTATTGTTTTTGCGACATAAATTTATACTATTTAAACTTCTAATAATCGACTTAAATAGTATAAGTGAACGAGCGTTCACTTGTCAACTACTCCCTGTGGATAACTTTAGGTGTTTTAAAAATTACTGTCGTTAAAACATATTATAATAAAATTATGCGCTCAAAGAAGAAAGGATTTACTCTCATAGAACTCTTGATTGTTGTGGCAATCATTGGAGTGTTGGCTAGTGTGGTTTTGGCATCTCTTAATAGTGCTCGTGCTAAGGCCAGAAATGCCAACAGAATATCCGGCATCAAACAAATAATTACCGCTTTTAATCTTGCCTATACTGCTGCTTGGCCCATTAATAATTCTGGTGCTTGGGCTTGTATTAGCGCTACTTGTTATAACGGCTTTGCTTCATATGTGGCTGTTCCAAACATAGACGCTTTTTTTACGCCCTATATGCCTTCGAAGCCCATCGACCCTGCCGGCGGATCAACTAATAGATTCGGGGGGGTTATATATAGTCAGTGGGTGGGAGGTACCAGCCCATATGATGGACATATTGAACCTGCGGGAAATTACATTTATTGGGCGGTTGAACCTCCACTGACTCCGACCTCTTGCGGTCCCGGAAAGATTTGGAATGCGGGAGCGGATTCCGTTAACTGTCATTTTAATTTTGAGTAAATCCGATTTTGCCGTCTAACTTGTTTCATTTTTGGTGCCGTGCAGTTCCCTTTCAAAATTCCGTTAAGCTGTATCCCAGGCATGCAATTAATTTGGCTATAAATTCATTTCATTTCCTCAAACTCATTGAAAGTAATCACGGTAATTTTATCCAAATCGTAGCCGTAGTGCCGGAAGACCTCCCGTCCGCCGCGTGGAAAATTATTTCTTCCAGTTTTTCCTCTCCCTCGTCGGATGCGCCGAGAGACACAAGCTTCTTCACAAGTTCTTCCTTATCAATGTCCAGAAATCTGGTTTCTATTTCCTTTTCCATAAGTTTATTTTAACATTTTTTCGCTTTTTTACTTTTTACTTAAAATTCAGCGATAGCAGAAATATAAGTATTCCCATACATTCATCCCTCGCCTCGCCCGAGATCACTGCGTGACCTTCGGGCGGTATTGAATGGCTTCCAGGATATGATTGGACTCCACTTCGGAAGAACTTTCCAGGTCGGCGATGGTGCGGGCAATTTTAATGACCCGGTGGTAGGCGCGGGCGGAAAGACCCAAGCGTTCGGCGCTGTCGTCCAGCAGGTCCCGCACTTTCAGGGAAAGTTTGACCATGGAGGACAGGTCTTTCACATTCATTTCGCTGTTGGTCTTTTTTCTACCAGAGGCGGATCCACCTTGGGCGGAAAATCTGTTTTTTTGAATTTCCCGCGCTTGCATTACCCTCGCTTTTATTTTTTCGCTCCGCTCGCCGTTTCCTTCTCCGCCCAATTTTTTATAGTCCACATTTCCAACCGATACCCATAAATCAATGCGGTCCATTATTGGTCCGGATAATTTTCTTCTATAGCGGTCTAGGTCGGAGGGCTTACAGACACATTCTTTCTTTTTACTGCCCAAATTTCCACAAGGACAAGGATTCATGGCCGCGACTAGGATGAAATTGGAGGGAAAAATAGCCGTGCCTTTGGCGCGAGAAATTGAAACAATATTGTCTTCAAGCGGCTGGCGGAGCGATTCTATTACCCTCTTTTCAAATTCCGGAAATTCGTCCAGAAACAAAACTCCGCGGTGCGCCAGCGTCACTTCTCCCGGCTTCGGAAAAGTTCCCCCGCCGATAATCGCCACATAAGACGAAGTATGATGAGGGGCGCGGAAGGGCGGAAAGCAAACGAGTTCTCCTTCCAGGTTTCCGGCCACCGAATGAATGCCGGTTATTTCAAGAACTTCTTCCATACCCAAATCCGGCAAGAGTTGCGAAAATGCCCGCGCCAGCATCGTCTTACCGGTGCCCGGCGGACCATACATGGCAATATTGTGCCCGCCGGCCGCCGCAATTTCCAGTCCGCGCTTGGCGCCTTCCTGTCCGCGAACATCGGAGAAATCCCCGTCTTTTGTTCCCTTTTTGTAACTGATTGCTGTTTTCGGCTGTTGAGGTATTTTCGTTCCCGACGCTCTAACTTTGTTGGAGGTCGGGACCCCGACCCTTTTGGGCGTCGGGGCAAGATGCTCCGCCACTTCTTTCAAACTGCTGGCTCCGAAAACTTTTATGCCTTCAACCAGCGCTGCCTCTGCCGCATTTTCTTTCGGCAAATATATTTCTTCAAAACCGAGCCGTCTGGCCTCTTGAGCGAGCGGCAGGGCGCCGCGAATTCGGCGGAGTGTGCCGTCCAACCCTAGCTCGCCTAGGAAAATCTTTTTCTCCGAATTGAATTTGATGTCTCCCGAGGCGAGCATATACGAGAGCGCGATGCCGAGGTCAAAAAACGGCCCCTCTTTTTTTAAATCGGCCGGCGAGAGTGATACTATTATTTTCTGGTTCTGCGCTTTGGGAGATTTGTAACCGGAATTTTTTATTGCCCCGCTGACGCGGTCTTTGGATTCATCCACCGCTTTATCCGGCAAGCCGACAACATTAAAAGCGTGAAGTGTTCCTTTGGAAATATCCACCTCAATCGTTACGATGGCGCCCTTAAGCAAATTAACTTGCGCCGAATAAACTTTTGCAAAGCTCATGGCCTTTAGCTAGTTATAAGGTAAAAAGTTTGTAAAGTTTGTAAAGCATTTTTCTTTATGAACTTGATGACTTTATGAACTTTTAACTCTCAAGGTGTTTTTTACAGGTTCGGGCGGCCGGATTGGCTTCCAAACGCGCCGTTTCAATATCTTTTTTGCAAATTTCGCATTTGCCGAAAGAATCCCTATTCAACTTCTTTAAGGCCTTTAAAATATTGTTCAGACGCGGTTCCAGGGTTCTCATCATTGAACTTCTCGCTTCAAAATCCTCAAACCGGTCTGCCTTGTCATTCTCGTCCGATTCCGGGAATTCTAGTTGTTCCGGAGTCGCTTCCCACTCTCCCGTCTCCGCGTCCAGTTTGCCCATGTCCTTGAGCTGCTCCAAGAGGATATCCCGTTCGTGTTCCAGATTTTCTTTAATTTTTTTCTTGTCCGGCATCAGTCAATAATAGCATGTTAATTTCCCATAGCAAGTGCTATACCCTGTAGTAGAATTTTGAAAAAATTTCACTACGGGGTATACTCCATTTGCCTGTCCCGTACTAAATTTTTAATTACGGGATATGTAGATAAACGTTATTAATAAAATTTTAGTACTGGGATGTTTTACAAGCATGACAACTATACGGTTGAGAGTGTTACCTCCGGCCATCCGGATAAAATCTGCGACCAGATATCGGATGCCATTTTGGACGCGTATCTGAAAACGGACCCGGAAAGCCGGGTGGCAGTGGAGACCTTCGGGGGGCACGGCAAGTTGGTCATCGGAGGAGAAATAACCTCCCGAGGAAGAGTTGACTGCGTAAAAATCGCCCGCGAGGTCTATAAAAAAATCGGCTACAAAGACAAGCTTAAAATATCGGCTCGTATCGTTACCCAGTCCCCGGACATTGCCCGAGGAGTGGATTCGGGCGGAGCCGGCGACCAGGGAATAATGTATGGCTTTGCCACCAAGGAGACGCCGGAATTCCTGCCGAAGGGAGTGGTACTGGCGCATCAATTGGCAAAAAAACTGGAAGAAGTAAGGAAAAGTAAAAAAATAAAATGGCTCCGGCCGGACGGCAAAACGCAGGTAACTTACACCAACGGAAGATTGGACACCGTCCTGGTCAGCGCCCAGCACGCCCCCCAAGTGCAGTCGGCGGAAATAAAAAAAGAAATCACCAAAAAAATAATTTATCCCCTGCTTTCCCCGAGGGAGCGGAAAGAAGTGAAAATCCTGGTGAACCCAACCGGCCATTTCGTACAGGGCGGATTCAAGGCGGATACCGGACTGACCGGACGCAAAATTATGGTGGACACTTACGGCGGAATTATTCCGCACGGCGGAGGATGTTTTTCCGGCAAGGACGCCACCAAGGTGGACCGCTCCGGCGCCTACATGGCGCGTTTCGCCGCCAAGAACCTGGTGGCCGCGGGCTACGGCAAGGAGGTATTGGTATCGGTTGCTTACGCCATCGGCCTGCCCGAGCCGCTGATGATTGAAGTCATCAACGAAAAAGGAAAAGATTTGACGAAAATTGTCCGCAAAAATTTTGACTTCCGGCCGCTATCCATCATCCGGCGGCTCGGTCTGCGCAAGCCGGTTTTTTTCAAAACCGCCGCCTACGGCCACTTCGGCAAAAAAAATCTCCCCTGGGAAAAAATTGAAAAGGTTAAATAAATTATAAAAATTAACTTTGTTAAGGCAATGAAAATATGAAAAAAACTTACTTTAAATTTTTTAAAGATGGCTACAGGAAAGTCCGAGGGGGTTACTCTCGTTTTTTAAATGTATATTGCGCCAGCTGTAAAGCACATTTATTTTTATATCAAAAGGACGGCCCTGGTGCCTTAAAACGTACATATTTAGACAGAATCTTAGCTCCAAAAATCAAGAAAACAAAAAACGAACTAGTTTGCGAAAAATGTAAAAAAGTTATCGGTACTTTTTTCATCTATAAAAAAGAAAGCCGCCCCGCAGTGCGTTTATATCAGGATTCTGTGATTAAAAAAATCGGACGAGGAATTTACCCTCCGCCATCTTACAATTCCAAGTTTTAGGATAAATTAGACAACATATTGGAGGATAAAAAACCTGAGCCAATTTTAGTTTCCCGCTTTCTTGATATACGAAAAAAGCCCGAAATAAATCCTACGATGGAGGATTTTCCAAACATTTTGAAGGACGAACGGTATCGCAAACATTCTCTAGAAGAAGCAAAAAGGCTTTCCGCAGATAAATTTCATGTTTTGAGGCGATATTTTAGATCATTTTCACATATTGCATTAGAATTTGAAAAAATTAAGCCTTTCATAGAGAGAGTTTGCGGTTTAACAGAACAGTCCTAACTTTTTAAAAGCGGCAAAAAAAATCTGCCTTGGAAAAAAATTGAAAAGATGAAATAAATAGTAAATTACGTAATCGATTACATAATTTACTACGTAATGTTATTAGCCTAGAACCAAAAATTATTGCTTCGTCTGGCTGGAAGCCAGACGAAGCATAATTTCACGCGCAACTTTTTCAGTATTGGCAATAATAACGGACTCTTCATCGGCAAAAATATACATCATTACTATTTTATTGCTTCCCGGATTCGGATTTTCGGACGATACCTCCTCTAATCTGTAAAGAATGCGCGCATTCTTATTGCCCACAATACCATCATCAAAATTTCTGGCAAGAAGATAACTCGTCTCCGGAGAAATGATCACTCCGAAAAATCCGTGCAAGTCGGAAAACATTTTATTCTCCCAGGCGCGCAAACTTTCAAAAATATCGGCGGTGGAGCGCGTTTTTATCAGGATAAAAAAATCTTTCGTTTCATTGTTCATGACACCCAGAAGAAAGTTGTCGCTAACAAGCAATATATTGTTGCGCGGAGTGAAATTGCCCTTAATAAAGGAGATAAATTTCCTTAATCCGATGATTTGTTTATTTTCAGTAAGATAAATTCCTTCAATACCCCCACTTTTTACCTTAGTGGTATTAACTTCATTCAAAACAATTTGCGCTATTTCATCTTTATTAAGCCCTGAGATTTCAAGATATATGGACTGGTCGTTGAAAATAAGAGGGACAAATTGTTTTTCCACTTCCACCGTATTGATATCTTTCTTAAAGAGAAAAAAAGACAAAATCGCTAAAGCCAACACAAAAAGCGCGATGCCGGTCCACATAAAAATTTTATTTTTCATTATCTCGGGAGGCAAACTTCTTTTCCGTATTTCGTATTCTTCCTCCTCATGGATTATTTTTTTTACCAGACCTTCTTCCGTGCCGCTATTAATAACTTTCGCTATGTCGCTGGCATAAGTTTCAATAGCTTCATCTTTTGTTTTTTTCTCCGGTTCCATTATTTTTAATTATTTCCGCCCGAGGCGGATCCGCCTTTGGCGGAGAAGAAATTTTTATCCGCTTCTTTGATGGACAGGCCGATTCTGCCTCTTTCCAGGTCAATATTTATAATCTTCACCGGCACAATCATGCCTTCTTTTATTATACTGCCAACATTCTCCACGCGCCATGGCGCTATTTCGGAAATATGCACCATGCCATCGATGAAATCGTTTAACCGCACAAAGGCTCCGAAGTCGGCGACTTTCACGACTTCACCCTTGAGCATTTCACCTACCTGAAATTCGCGGGTCATTTCTTCCACGATTGCCTTGGCTTTCGCGGCCGAATCGTCCCGGCCAGTCAGATAAACAGTGCCGTCGTCCTCAATGGTTATTTCCGCTCCCGTCCTTTCCTTTATATCTTTGATAGTTTTTCCTCCCCCGCCGATGACCAGTCCGATTTTATCCGGATTGATTTTGATTATCAAAATTTTCGGAGCATTGGGGGAAATATTCGCCCGCGGTTTCGGAATTTCTTTTTCAATCCTATCTAAAATGGCCAGCCGCGCGGATTTCCCCTGTTTCATCGCCTCGCCCAGTATTTTTATCGGCACGCCCTCCACCTTCACATCAAGCTGGATGGCGGTAACGCCGTTCCGGGTGCCGGCAATTTTGAAATCCATATCACCATAATGATCTTCCGGTCCCTGAATGTCGGTCAAAATTTTATATCTGTCATCGGACTCGTACATTAGACCCATGGCAATGCCGGCCACCGGCGCCTTAATAGGCACACCGCCGTCCATCAGAGCCAGAGTAGAAGCGCAGATTGATGCTTGAGAAGTGGAACCGTTGGAAGCCATTGACTCGGAAACAATCCGGATGGTGTACGGAAATTCCATCGCCGTTGGCAGCACCATCTCCAGTGCTTTTTCGGCGAGGGCTCCGTGTCCGACTTCCCGGCGGTTAGTAAATCCGGCCCGGCCCACTTCTCCGGACGAGTAAGGGGGGAAGTTGTAATGATGCATGAATCTTTTTTCTTCTTTGAGCTGCAACCCGTCAACCAAATTCCTGTCTTCCGGTCCGCCCAAGGTCAAAACCGAGAGGACATGCGTCCCTCCGCGGTAGAAAATTCCCGAACCGTGGAGAATGCTGGAGAGTTCCCCGGCTTGCGCGTAGAGGTCGCGAAGTTCATCCATCTTCCGGCCGTCGGCGCGCTTGTTTTGCTCTATCGCGCTCTTATGCAGAATATCGTTTTCCGTATCGTCAAACAAATCGTCTTCCAGGGCAAAGTCCTCTCGGTCCGGGAATTTTTCGCTGTAGTATTCTCTTGCCAAATTGTTCCAAGTAGTATGTAAGGCATCTATTTTTTCTTTGCCCGCCTCTGCGTGGCCGAAGCCCGCTTCGGCGAGGCGAAGGCCCGCTTCTCCGAAAAGCGCTTCTTCTATGTGAGGCAGGATGTTTTCGTTAAATAAAATGACAGATTCGGGAGAAATCGTTTCTTTTTCTATTGCTCTTTTCTCTTTCCCTATTTCAGCCATTATTTTCTTCTGAAAATCCTCCAGTTTGGCTATTTCCCGGCTGGCTTCTTCCAGCGCCGCTTCCAGTTCCGCCTCGGCGATTTGGTGAGCGGACGCCTCAATCATATTTATCTTGCCGTCTTTGCCGCAGACCGTCAGGTCAAATTTATAGGGCGCATCGTCTTCCAGGCGCAAGGACTGTGGAGGGTTGATTTGGAGTCCATTGCCGTCATACTTGCCGATACGCACGCAGCCGATGGGGCCATTCCAAGGAATATTAGAAACGGAAAGCGCCAAGGATGCGGCGTTTACCGCTAAAATTGTCGGGTCGTTATCGTCAACGGAAAGAACCGTCACAATTACCTGTACCGCGTGACGAACCGACTGATCAAAAAGCGGGCGCAGGGTACGGTCTATCACCCGGCTGGCCAAGATGGCCTCCTCCGACGGCTTGCCTTCTCGGCGGACAAAACGGGAGCCGAGAATTTTTCCGGCCGCGTAAAACTTTTCCGTATAATCAACCGTCAGATTGAAGTATCCTAAACCCTGCTGTTTATCCTTGGACATGCAGGCGGTGGCCAAGACAATCGTCTCTCCGCATTTCAGGATTACCGAACCATGCGCCTGTTCCGCTAAGTCGCTAAAAACGGCCGTTAAAGTTTTGCCTCCGATTTCCACGCTATACTCTTTTTTCTTCATATTATTCTCGCCCCGGGCCAAGCCGGAGGGTGGTTCGTATCCAGACTACAGTGTTGTTCCATAAAGATGGAACACTACTTTGTGTCCGGGCGCGAACCCGATTAACTTATAAGCTTTTGTCATAGTAGCACTTTTATCTAAAAATGCAAAAATTATTTCCCGCCCAGTAGATATTTTCTCGGATTTTCGGAAAGGTCAATAAAGTCGTCCGCCGCTTCGCGTAGTTTTCCGGAAGTTGATTTGCCGAAGGAAACAACTTCCACCTGCACACCAATCGTCTGCAGATACTCCACCAGCGGAACAAAATCTCCGTCACCAGAGACAATAATAACCGAATCCAGGCGCGGGGACATTTTAATCGCATCCACCGCCAGCCCCACATCCCAATCCGCTTTCTTGGCGCCCCCGGCGAATATTTGTAAGTCCTTTGTTTTGGTTTCAATGCCCAGCTTGGCCAGCGCTTCAAAAAAGTTCTTCTCGTCTCCCGCTTCGGTGGTGATGACATACGCCACTGCGCGTACCAGTTTCCTTCCCGCCACCGCGTCTTTCAAAACCGCGCCGAAATTAACCCGCGCCTGGTAGAGGTTGCGGGCCGAATGGTATAAATTTTGCGTATCAATAAAAACACCGACTCTTTGTTCTTTATGTTTTATTACTGTCATATTTTAATTAATGTATTATGAATAATATTTTTGCTTTTAACAATATCTTTAAAAAGACCTGCCTCCCCTTTTCTATTTGAAACCCTTTCATTGATTATTTTATAATAATTCTTATTTATCTCAAAACCAATATAATTTCTCTTTGCATTAATTGCCGCTATGGCAGTCGTGCCTGTTCCCATAAAAGGATCTAGAACAATACCTCCGACAGGACAACTGGCCTTTATAATTCTTTCAATTATTTCTAGCGGTTTCTGTGTTGGATGATTTTGTCTCTCGGGAGCTTGCGCATGAATCCGACTTACACTCCATATATCTTTTGGATTATAACCAATCTCAAGCCATTTTTTACCGATGAAAATTGATCTTGTTCTAGCTTTTTTTGTTTCTTCGTCGTATGGAATTCTAATACTATCAATATCAAAAAAATATTTCTTATTCTTTTTAACAAAAAACCCTATATTGTCATGCACCGAAGAAAATTTTCTCGTCGATCCGCCCATACTTGGCACCCTTCTATCCCAAATTACTTCATTAATCATCAACATTTTTGTCTTTATGTAAGAAAAAATTTCTGGGCTATATTGCCAGCTGAGAAAAACATAAAAACTCCCTGTGTCTTTAAGTTTTGGAATTACCGAATCTATCCATTTATATGTCCACTCTAAATATTCTTTAGAATTAAGCTTATCGGAATTATTTTCATAGTCTTTACCTAAACAATAAGGTGGGTCTGCAACGATTAAATCCAAAGAATTATCTGGTATTTTTTTTATGCCAATTAAACAATCCTCATTAAAAATTCTATTTTTTATTTTTTCCATATTTCTTTAATACAATACTTTTTGAACCTATTCTTAATAAATCCATAAATCTTTTTCTGGACCTTGTTATTGGTTTATGATTATACAGAGCTTGTATCTTGTCGTTTCTTGGGTTTATATATATAGGTAAAAATTGAGGGGAGAATATTTCTAGATAATCCTTAACAAAAAGTATTTTGATATCTTTAAATTTTATCCCAAAACAAGCATATATTAAATTGTAGTCGCTGTTTGTGGAGTATTGAAAATAAAGTTTCTCAACTGCAGCTATGTCATTTTTATTTTCCTTACCATCAGTATTGTGAATTTTAACATTCACAAAATATTTTTTACCACCAGCTATTATTTCACAATCATGCAGACATGTGTCTGGTAAATCAAAATTTACATCCTTTATCCCCAGATCTTTCGCTCTGAATTTTGTTTGTTGTACTATAACTTGCTCAACCAACCACGAAACTGACCTTGTATGTGCTTTTAAACCATAGGGTAAAACCTTCCTATCCGTCACATCAAAACTCGGTAAAATATTTAAAAGTTTTAGATATACCCCCCTTATAAAATCCAAGCCAGCCACAATATTTTGTGATCCATCTTTTCGTCTCATATTGGTTTTAAGTATAGCATAAACAAAAACCCTTCCTACCTCTCCTTATCAGGAGAGAAAAGTCCCCCTAATAAGGGGGGTTATAGAGGGTCAGGCGAGATCCATTTTCTTCATCAGCGCGGCGTAGCGAGGTTTGCTTTTGCGTTCCAAATATTTTAAATGAGTTCGCCTGTCAGCCACCATTTTGATAAGCCCGCGACGGGAATGGTTGTCTTTCTTGTGCTTTTTTAAATGCTTGGCCAAAGCGTCAATCTGTGTAGATAAAACGGCCACCTGCACTTCCGGAGAACCCGTATCCGTTTCATGAATCCGGTTTTTCTTAATAACTGCTTGCTTTTTCTTAGTCGCCAACATGTCCGTTATAGTAGCATAAAACCCTTAAAAATGCAACCCCGAACCAAAGCGGAGCTTGGTATGGGGCAGGCCCCTAAATATTTGGCGACCCGCCAAAGGACGGGCAGGCGTGGTAAAATCATAAGTATGGCATCGCTCAAACAACTAAAAACCCAGTTTCTGGAATACATTGAGATAGAAAAAGGGCGCGCTATCAGAACCGTAGAAAATTACGACCACTACTTGACCGTATTTATTGAGCAGACAAAGATTAGCGACCCGAAAGACATTACCGATGTAAAAGTGCGGGATTTTCGCATTTGGCTCAACCGCCAGACGACCGGCAACAATCGCGCGACGGGAGACACAATAAAAAAGAAAACGCAGAATTATTACCTGATTGCGCTCAGAAGTTTTCTCAAATTCCTGGCCAAGAGGAATATCGCTTCCCTGCCGGCCGACCACATAGAACTCGCCAAGGTCGGCGAAAGACAGATTGACGTCATATCGCAAGAAGAATTGAAACGGCTCTTGGACGCCCCGAACAAAGAAAAAAATCCGGAAAAAAAATTTCGCGACAAGGCGATACTGGAAATGCTTTTTTCCACCGGCCTGCGCGTCTCCGAGCTTTGTTCGCTCAAAAATGACTTGGACTTGCGCCTGGACGAATTTTCCATTCGCGGAAAAGGCGGGAAGGTTCGCGTGGTTTTCCTGTCCGGCGAGGCAAAAAAGGCGGTGAAGGACTACCTGGCTTTGAGAAAAGATATGTCCGAAGCACTTTTTGTGGAAGTCGGCCAGGACTCTTCCCAAAAGTCGGACTTAGGGGCAACAAAAAAACAACAAAAATCCCTAAGTCCGACTTTGGGGAACGGCTTCAAGAAAGCCCTCACTCGCCGTTCAATTGAAAGAATTGTAAAAAGATACGCTACTATCGCCGGCATATCCAAAAAAGTAACTCCGCATGTTATCCGTCATGTTTTTGCCACCGACTTGCTTTCCAACGGCGCCGATATCCGTTCCGTCCAAGCAATGCTCGGCCACGCCAACATTGGCACCACCCAGATTTACACCCATGTGACCGATAAACACTTGCGAGATATTCATAAAAAATTTCATAACAAAAAAATAACATGAAAATAATTTCCTGGAACGTCAACGGAATACGGGCGGTGCACAAGAAGGGATTTTTCCTGCCTTTTATACAAAAATACCAGCCGGATATTTTATGTCTGCAGGAAACCAAGGCCGAACAGAATCAAAGCGAGGTGGACTTGCCGGACTACGAGGAGTACTGGAACTCCGCCACAAAAAAGGGCTACAGCGGCACGGCTATCTTTACCAAGACGAAATCGCTCTCTATAATCCTGAACTTTCCCGAAAATATTTTAAAAAAATACAAACTATCAGACAAGTATGGGGACCCGAACACCGAAGGCCGCGTCGTTGCCGCCGAATTCAAGAACTTTTTCGTGGTCAGCGTTTATACTCCGAACGCCAAGGACGACCTCTCCCGCATCCCGCTACGATATAAAAACTGGGACCCCGCCTTTCTGGAGTATATGAAATCTCTAGAAAAACGGGGCAAGCCCGTCATTTTTTGCGGCGATTTGAATGTGGCGCACACTCCTGAGGACCTCGCTCGCCCGAAGGAAAACGAAGGAATGAAGGGGTACACTAAAGAAGAACGCGAGGGTGTAGACAACATCATCAAGGCCGGATTCGCGGATACTTTCCGAATTTTTACCAAAGGCAACGGGCACTATAGCTGGTGGAGCCATTTCGCCAATGCCCGCGAACGAAATGTCGGCTGGAGAATTGATTATATTTTTGTCAGTGAACGGTTAAAAAACAAAGTGAAAAAAGCGAAAATTTTGCCTCAAGTCCTCGGCTCCGACCATTGTCCGGTTTTACTTGAAATCTAGATGTGTGCTATTATTTCGATATGAGCCACACACGCCTAGATCAGCTTTCCGACGGCATTTTTGCCATCGTGATGACGATTCTCGTTTTTGAAATCAAGACGCCCCTGGTCTGGGAGCCGATAAACAACATGGGTCTCTGGCTGGAAATTGAGGGCCTGTTGCCGGTATTTTTGAGTTATGTTTTGAGTTTTTTCCTCCTTTTCACCTACTGGCGGGCGCACCATTTCTTCATTTCCATCTACGCAAAAAATGTGGACACGATGCTGACCAATATCAACGCTTTGTTTTTCATGCTTATCAGCTTGGTCCCCTTTTCGGCCGGCGTCCTTGGAGAATTCAACCATAATGAACTTTCAATAATAATCTTCAGCGTGCACACAATTCTAATCGGCCTGACGCTCTACTGGATGCGCCGGTATGTGCTATTTTCTCCCCATATCCAGAATCCGGAAATTACCAAGCGTGAAATCCGCGGCAGCACCATCCGCACCCTGGCCCCGGTCGTTTTCGCCCTCATCGCCATTCCCCTTTCCTTTTTCAGCATCAAACTCGCGCTGACCATCCTTACCCTGATGGTAATTTTCAATCTCTCTTCCTATAGCACCCGCCTCTTTGATAAAATTGCGCAGAAACTCCACCGCCTCATGTTCGGCGAAGACACCAAGGGCCACTTCGCCGACTAGATGATATGCAAAAAAGTTGCAGCAACTGCAAAAAAGAATTCACGATAAGGAAAGAGGATTTGATTTTTTATGACCAGTTAAAAGTTCCGCCGCCTTTGATGTGCCCGGACTGTCGAATGCAAAGACGGATTGCTTTCCGGAACGAAAGGACTTTATACCGCCGGGCCTGCGACCTGTGTAAGAAAGACGGAATTTCTTTGTACACCGAAGGCGCCCCTTTCCCTGTTTACTGCCACCAATGCTGGTGGGGTGACGATTGGGACCCTCTATCTTATGCCTTGAAATATAATCCGCAAAAATCTTTTTTGAAGCAGTTAAGAGAACTCAGGAATAAAGTGCCGAGGGTCCGGCTGCTTTCAATCAACAGCATAAATTCCGAGTATGAAAACAATTCTTCGGAAAATAAAAATTGCTACTTGATTTTCGCCGCCGAAAACAACGAGGACTGTCTCTATGGTCGGTTGGTCCAGCACTGCAAGAACTCCATGGATTGCGACTTTCTTTACGATTCGGAGCTTTGCTATGAATGCCTGGATACCAGAAAGTCCTTCAAGTGCCTTTACGGCGAGCGGCTGCAGGAATGCGTGGACGTCCTGTTCTCTTTTGATATGCGTAATTGCCAAAATTGCATTTTTTGCGTTAACGGGCGCAATTTGAGCTGTGCCATAGAGAACCAGCCGTGCACCAAAGAAGAATTTGAAAAGAAAAAAGCGGAAATTTTTAGAAGTTATGAAAGCATAGAGGAAGCGAAGGCAAAATACGGCAAATTAAGGAGTGGGGCCTTGGTAAAATACGCCTTCGCCACTAAATGCGTGAATGCGACAGGCGACTATGTGTACAATTGCCATGACGGCGTGCGGATTTTTGACGCCTCCAACGCGAAAAATTGTTCCTACATCGCCGATGCGGAGGACCCAATCGACTGCCAGGACATCAACAACCATTATTTCAAAGGCGAGCGCTGCTACAACGTCATGGGCGCGCTCCAGGACCAAAACTGCATCGCGGACGCCTTCGTTTTTTACTGCAACAGGGTGGACTACTCCGACAATACCCGCAATTCTTCCGATTGCTTCGGTTGCGTCGGAATGAATAATAAAAAATACTGCATCTTAAACAAGCAATATTCTCCAGAAGAATACAAAATTCTAAAAGAGAAAATAGTGGAAAGCCTAAAAAAGGAAGGCGTCTATGGAGAAATGATGCCCCCGCGGCTTTCGCCCTTCCCCTATAACGACACCCTGGCGCAGGAATACTATCCGCTGACGGAAAAAGAGGCCAGAGCCCTTGGATACGAGTGGCAAACCAAGGCCTCCGGCACCTACGGCAAGGAAACAATCGCGGAAAAAGACACGCCGGCAACCATTGGCGAGGTATCGGAAGATATTTTGAATCAAGTTCTGGTCTGTAAGGACTGCAAAAAGAATTTCCAGATTACCCGGGCAGAATTTGATTTTTATAAAAGGATGAATCTGCCCCTGCCGCATAAGGATTTTGAGTGCCGGCACCAGGACCGGATGAAAAAGCGCAATCCGCGCAAACTCTGGCCCCGCGCCTGCATGTGCGAACTGAAAAATCACCTTCACGGCGCAAAAAAATGCCCGAACGAATTTGAAACCAGCTACTCCCCCGACCGGCCGGAAGTTGTCTACTGCGAGAACTGTTACCAGCAAGAAGTTTCTTAGTTACCAAAAGATTCCTGACTTGGTTTCGTTCCGTTACGGATACAAAACTTCATAGAAGCCGGCCGCAGGAGTAGGCACGGAGCCCCATGTATACGGCGTAATCTGGTAAGCGGCCGTTTCAAAATATACTCCAAGCTTCGGCGTACCGTCGGGATACCCTGTATAGAAATAAATATCTCCTTGAGGACCCACAAGGCTACAAGTTGAGGAGAGATAAGGAATAAGACCCCCGTCTCCTCCTGTCCCGCAAGGCGGGTATCCGGTTGTACCGGCATAATTATTGTCACTAATCCAATAGACCGTATCGTAACTTCTGGCAGGATAATAGCCGTGGTCATTATAATACAATTCTAAAGCATTTTTTATAGACCGGATATCGCCAAGGCGTCGCGCGTCGCGCGCTTTGGCTCGCGCGGAATTAAGAGAAGCCAAAACCACACTAGCCAACACTCCAATGATTGCCACAACAACCAAGAGTTCTATGAGAGTAAATCCTTTCTTAAAATTTATCTTAAAAACTGAATACATTGTTTAATCATGTACTATTTTTTCTTACTCCGTGTTTAGTATGCAACTTCTCAATCTCTTGCTCTTCTAAACTTTCTTTTTTCTCTTTTCCGCGCTCGCCCAGGGTCCGGAGCTCCGCATCGCCCAGCACATTGAGCGATTTCGTCAGTTCCGAGAGATGCTCTACTGTATTTTTCTCCGGAGCGTCCAGGATTTCTTCCAAAAGCGCGTGCAAAATCCATCCCATCCTCGGTCCCGGCTTAATCTCTAGTTCTTTTATCATAAATTCTCCGTCAATTTTCAGTTGGCCGACGGAAATCGGGTCCCGCAAGGCCTCTTCAATCATCGCGAAATACTTGCGCAGGCGGTAGGGCACTTCTTTTTTCTTCATTCCCACCCGATCACATTCACGGACATTCATTAAGAGCCAGATATTCTCCACACTGACTTTAGTGATGATCCTCCGCACGGCCGAGAGCGTAATTAACTCCGTGTCGGAGAAGAACATATGGTTACGGACAAGCTTTTCCACCAGTTCGGTCTCCTTTTTCGAGAACCGGAGCCGTTCCATTATTTTTTTCGCCATCCGCGCGCCGATAACCTCGTGGCCGTAGAATGTGTATTTCTTTTTTGAATTTATTTTCGGAGCCGGATGTGCAAAATCGAGTCCGTGTCGGAGCCCGCTTGCGGGTAAAGCGGCGAGATTTTGCATATCCGACGAAGAATTAGCATTTCTTCTACTTCTCGGCTTCCCGATATCGTGAAAAAGCGCCGATAACCTTATTTCTAAAGGCCATTTCTTGTCCGCCGCATGCTGGACGGCATGGAGTAAATGCTCCCAAACGTCATAGATATGCTCCCCCAGTTGTTCGCAACCCACCCCTTCCAGAAGCTCCGGAATGGTATTTTTCAGCAAGCCGAGCTTCTGCAACATAACAATTCCGCTGGCTGGATTGTCCGACATGATTATTTTTACAAACTCGTCCCGAATCCGCTCAAAGGATATTTTTTGGAGCAAGTCGGCATTTTTTAAAATACTTTCGGTTGTTTCATACGACACAGAAAAGTTAAGTTGGCAAGCCAAACGGACAGCCCGCAGCATGCGGAGCGCATCCTCGGTAAACCGGTCATCCGGATTGCCTACTGCTTTTAACGTTTTATCTTGGATGTCCTTTATGCCCCCGAAAAGGTCAACTATCTGTCCTTTTCCGCCTGAGGTGGATCCGCCTTTGGCGGAAGAGTTCAATGCGAGGGCATTAATAGTGAAATCACGTCTTTTAAGGTCGTCTTCCAGCTTGTCGCTGAACTTTACCTCATCCGGATGTCTAAAATCGCTATATTTTGCCTCAATTCTATAGGGGGTAACCTCAACGACTCTTAATGTTTCTTGTGAAACATCTTCCTGAATAACAGCGACTGTTCCAAAGGCATTCTCATATACTGTCTTTTTAAACAGGGAGATAATTTCCTCCGGTTTGGCATTGGTTGCGACATCCCAGTCCTTAGGTTCTGTTCCCATTACAAGGTCGCGGACGCATCCGCCGACCAGATATGCCTCAAAACCCGCTTTTTCAAGTGTGTCTGTTACATGTGAAACTTCTTTGGGTATTTTTTTTATTAAACTGTTGATGTTTTCCATTGAACTTTTGTGCGCCCGGCAAGACTCGAACTCGCAACGACGGTTCCGAAGACCGTTGTGATATCCATTTCACCACGGGCGCAAAAATTACTTAATAATGTATATACTTTACACTATTTAAATATAAATGGCAAATAACCTTTATTTTACAAACTGATTCTACAATTGCATTAATTGTTTAAAAATAATATAATAGATAAGCTTTTTTAAAAAAGAAGAATAAAAAAATTGCGGTCATGGTTTAGTGGCAGAACAACTGGTTGCCAATCAGTTGGCGGGAGTTCGATTCTCCCTGGCCGCACCAACATATGTCCTTTATAACACCACCTCGTTGCTTATTAAATATAAGGATTTTATTTAAAAATGTGGATAACTATGTTAGTAATGTTTATAAAGGACATTTTTTAAGATAGTGTTTTGCGAGCTATTTTGTCTAAAATACGTTGTGAAATAAGGATATTTTTATAAAAGACATCAAATTGACTAAAAAGGTTTCACGTGAAACACTGCATGGTTAAAAGTTATCAAGTTCATAAAGTTCTTAAAGTAAAATATTCGTTAACCCAACTTTATAACTTTCTACTTTATAAACTTTAAAAACTACTTAAAATGCCAAAAGTATTTACATCGGAAACACAAAAGACCGGGGAAATTGGAGAAAATATCGCTGTAAGGTTTCTCGTGAAACGGGGTTTTTTAATTTTAGACAGGAATTACACTAAAAAATGGGGGGAAATAGACATAATTGCCGAAAAGGCCGATAAAATATACTTTGTTGAGGTTAAAAGTGTTTCTTCCTTTAACATATCTCAGAACGTTCCACATGAAACATCCCTTGGTAGACCAGAAGATAATATGCACCCCTGGAAACTGAAACGACTGTCGCGCGCCATTCAAACCTACCTTTTGTCTAAGAAAATAGCGGAAGAAAAAGAATGGCAAGTTGATCTTTTGGTTGTCTTTTTGGATTTAAAAAGCAAGAAAGCCAGGGTAAAAGTGGTAAGAGATATTGTTTTATAGTGTGCGGGATAGGGGAATCGAACCCCTGTCCACAGTTTGGAAAACTGTTATTTTACCATTAAACTAATCCCGCCTTCGCTAAAGCTTCGGCGGGCAGGCCCGCTTGGGCTTCAACTTGTCGGGCCGCTGGGAATTGAACCCAGTCTAAATGCTCCCAAAGCACTTGTACTACCGGTATACTACGGCCCGTTATGGCTTAAAAACTGAATTATCTTAACATAAAAAAGATAAATATTCTACTTCATTTGACAAAAAGTTTTTTTATTGTAGTATCAAAAACGAAAGGAGGCACCATGGCAACGTCGTTGTCCGGAGGGGGGCAAGAAACCCCCCCACTGAAACCGCCGTCCAAATCGTGGACGGTGGCAAAGAGGGTTCTGCTCGTTGTTGCATTCGCGGCCCTCGCGGTCGCTGGGATCCTGGCTGGTGTGGCGATCTACGCGCTGGCTGGCTGATCAAGGGCGGGCGTCGGAAAGAATATCTTCCGACGACCCGCCCATCGCTTTTTATGGCAAAATTTTGCAAATAATTTTTATTTGGTATACGATAAGCACACATGATAACGATTTATATATATGCCTTCGTGAGCGTAATAATAGTAAGCATGGTTTCCCTGATAGGGGTCTTTTCCATTTCGCTCAAGGAAGAAGTTGTAAAAAAATATGTCAGTTTGTTTATCAGCCTGGCGGTCGGCGCGCTTTTGGGCGACGCGTTCATTCATTTAATTCCGGAGGCCTTTGAAAGTTCTTTTAGTCCGGCCGTTGTGGGTCTTTTGACAATATCCGGCATCCTTGTATTTTTTATAATAGAAAAATTCCTGCACTGGCACCACCACGGAGAAGACAAAGAAGAAACACAAATACACCCAGTGGGAAGATTGCTGCTTTTTACCGACGGTTTTCACAATCTGATAGACGGAGTAATCATCGGCGTTAGTTTTTTGGTCAGTATTCCAATCGGAATTGCGACAACAATAGCAGTGGTTTTGCACGAAATTCCCCAGGAAATAGGGGATTTTGCGGTTCTGCTTCATTCCGGCTACGACAGAAAAAGGGCTTTGTGGCTGAATTTTTTTTCGGCATTGACAGCTATTTTGGGAGTGGCTATCGCTCTGTTATTCGGAGGATTGGCGGAGGCCTTTACCCTCTGGGTCCTGCCGATTGCCGCCGGAGGCTTTATTTATATCGCGGTTGCCGACTTGATTCCCGAGCTTCAGAAAACAAAAAAATTAAAATATTCCGCCTTGCAATTTCTCATGGTCATCGCCGGAGTCCTGGCAATGCTGGCTTTGGTTTTAATTGAGTAAAAAAAGAAGAAAGGGTTTTTTTACTGATGAGCCCAACTCCAATCGGCGCCGGGATTTCTGGCGCCAAAGACTTCAAAATGCAGATGCGGGCCGGTAGAGCGCCCGGTGGAACCCACGTAGCCGATTAGTTCTCCCCGTTCAACCCGCGCGCCGACTTTCGTCGCTATTCTGGACATATGCGCATAGAGAGTTTTGGTGCCGTTAGGATGCTGGATTGTAACCATGTTGCCATATCCACCATTATACCCGAGGCGAGCGAAGATTACCGTTCCGGGCGCCGAAGCCAGAATACGGGTTCCGGTCGGAGCCGCCAAATCAATCCCGCGCATGCCGGGACCGTGCAGACCTTGGCTCTTTCGTTTAAATTCGGGAACCGGATTTATAAAATAGCCGGCAATATTTTTTAGCGTGCTTTGAATCGTGTTGCTTTTCTTCGGTGTGGAACTCGGAATGTCGTCGGTCGGCATTTCGGCATCCGGAATTATCAGCTCGTCGCCGATGGCCAGCTTGGCGTCAGCGTCAATTCCGTTGAAACTGGTAATGGTCAGGGTATCTACTTTGTAGCGTTTGGCAATGTTTGCCAGAGTTTCACCTTTGACTACCGTGTGTTGGATGCCGGATATGGGTAATATAAGCAGAGTGTCGCCTTCGGCCAGCTTGTCGCTCTTTTTCATGTCATTCGCCCATAGAATCGTGTTAGTTGAAACGCCGAACATGTCAGCTATCTGGGAAACGGAGTCCCCCTTCCTGACAACATAGACACTCATGTCCTCAACGGTAAAATCAGGGGTGCCCTTGCCGTCAAATACGCCCATCGGGCCGGTTGCGGGCTGAAGAGAGGTGTCAGAAACAATATTGATGTTAAGATTAGTATCAATACTCTTGTCGGCACCCTCTTTTTTACTATTTTTAATATCTTTATCTTCCAGAATCAAGGCAGAAGAGACATTAGCCTGAAGGAGTGTGATATTTTGTAAATTATTGGCGGCCGGAACCGAATTTTCCGTTACAGGATCAGCGTTCTTGATATAGGCAGAGTCGCCAAAAACAGAAGAAAAAAAGCCTGCTTCCACCGTCCGTAGAGGCACAAAAAGGGTCCCAAACAACAGGAAAAAGGATAAGGCAGATCTCAATATTTTGCTAACTGTTTTAGTTGGAGGTTTTATAAAACAAACTAAATATCGCAAGAGTTCCTTTTCTGCCCTTTTAAGACAAGGATAGAGTTACAGCACGACCAAAATAGCACTGCAAACAAAGGTTCTCACGATGTTACTGTCGGTTCTTTCTTGTCAGTCAACTCATACCGTGCCTCTTTTCGGAACTTCCCATAGGATAGCCCAAAAAGGACCAATAGTCAATCCGACCGGAGCCATATGTGGAAAACTGTTTGGGCCTTGGAATTTGACGAAATAATAAAAAAGGTGTATAATAAAGGAATCTTTTGGTGAAAATTGGCAGTAAAAATATAAAAACTATATAATAAAAACATGACCGAACCTACATTGGAAGAAATACAAAAGAGGTTAGCCGCCGCAAAAGCCGAACAGGAACGTTTAAACGAAGCCGAGAGTTTAAGGTTGGCGGAAAAATTTGCCGCGGAACGAACAGCAGCAAAGGCCGCTCTGGCTGAGTTGAGAAAAAAAGAAATAGAAGATGACAGAAAAAGTAACAGAAGGGCGGAAGCTGACGATTATCGGAGAATAAAAGAAGAACAGGGAAAACAGTGGGATTCTTTCGGCCAAAAAAGCGAGGGAACGGAAAAAGTTGTCGCAAAAATCCTTCCAAATAATCCGGACCATGTAACCCAAAAAGAAGCAGAAAAGGAAATTGAAAAACTTCCGGAAGCAGATAAAGAAAAGATTGGTTGGGGACTAAATACTATTGGCTTCAAGGTTGAAAAAATGAAAGACGACCTTCTGGTCGGCGCTCTTAATAAAGCGCTAAGGCTGAAAAAGATTGACAAAAAAGGAACTGCTGGGAGATTTTGTATAGAAGCGCGAGACTATTTTATACATCGTGGCGCAGAGGCTCTTAAAAAAGCCAAGGACCAAGGAGTTTTCGTTGATACTAAGCTTGGATTAAATATTAAAGGCAAAAGACGAGGATTGAATATCAGCGGTCAAACACAATATATAGTAGCAAATATCGGCGCTTTTTCTGGAAATGTTTTAAGATACGGAAGATTAGTAGCGGATGCAACCGGACTTTCGCCAAGTTCTATCCCGCGTGTTGTAATGGCGGCCGGAATGGCAACCGCCTTCGCGTCTGAATTAGGAAAAGAAGTGCGTCTGAAAAATGAGGAAGTTATAGAAAAAACTAGAATCGGGCGAAAAGATATGGCTATGGTTGGAAAAAGTCATGAAGAACAAGTGGATTGGTATACTGGATTAAGCCTACAGGATCAACAGGACATAGAGAGGGCACAAGAAGAGGCTATGGCTATATACAATAATGCCCTGATAAAAGAAGGTAAGACAGGAGGTGAAAAAGTTTCAAACGCCGAAGCATTAAAGGACGCATACTTAATGCAAATGCCGAAAGATTTGCAAAAGAGGCTTGAAAATCCAAGTACCACAAACAATTTCATTCAAAGGATAGTAAAAAACGACCTTATGGGTGCAATTTCTAGACTTAATAAAAACATAGAAGCAATAGAAGGGGACCCAAAACTTTCAGTTGAACAAAAAGAAAGCCAAAAAGAGCAACTTGTAAAGAGACAAAGAAAAAGTTTGGAAGACTATGACCGTATTATCACGCAATACGGCACTGTGGACGAACTTGCGATGGGTTTGCGTTACTCTCAGACTGCCGGAAAAGCCGTTGTAGGGGCATTACAAGTTGAAACATTGATTTTGTCGGTAGAAAAAATATGGGGTGCATTATCGCATGCACTTTCCTCATCTGATGCTCCTGCCGATATTACTACCGGAGGACATATCACTGTACCTGCGCCAGAATCTGCGCCTATGACAGAAGTCCCGGTTGCACCGTCTGCTGCGCCAGATGTTGCAGAAACTCCAGACACCACGCCACCTACTACACCTGAACCTGCCGGTGCTCAAATTCCTGTACCCGAACCTGCATTATTTTCCGGCGCACCTCGCAGAGATCCCTTTGTTCCACTTGTGTCTGAATCAACTCCGCCACCTACGCCAGACACTACACCAGAAGCAGTTGCTCCTGTTGTTCCTCCCGCCGAACTAACGCCCCCGCCTACACCTGAACCCTCCGCTCTCGGAACCGAAGTAGGCGCGGAAAAATTAACAATAACGTTTGATAAAAGGCAAGGGCGGGCTGCAAGGAGTCCGGGACTTAAGGGCGCAGTTACGGGCGCAGTATCCGGACGTTTCCAAAGCACCCGAGTCAGTACAGGATTTCTTGAAAGGTCCTAATGCCATAGAAGCTGCAAAAGAATTCGGATTTTATGATCCAAATAATTCAGACGAAAGCGCACTGATACGGGAAGGTTCAAGTTTGAGATATGATGAAAAACTTGATAAAATAGTATTTCATGATGCAGCTACGGGCCAAGATGTTGAAAAATATGGGGGAAAAATGTTTGACAGCGACAAAAGCGGAGTATTGAGCGAGAATGCAAAACCTTCGATCGCTTCCATCGCCACGGAAAAACCGGGTTCATCCTTTTACCATCCGAAGGGTCCGGCAAATGACCCTTGGCATAATGTAAAATTTGAACAAACCCATTCGGTTGAAACGCCGTCCGCCGTTGATTTGCCGACTGAACATGAAATTATTCCGGAAGCCCCTGCCGCTGAAGAAGCAATCAGGGCAAGGATCGTGGCGGATATGGACTTGGAGCGCCAGCCCGTAGAAACCGTCTCACCCCAGGGCGGGACCAGAATTGAAGTATCCGACCACATATTGCAAACCCATCCTGAATTTGCTCACAATCCTTTTCATCTTGACGACCAATCGTTAATAGAAGTATATAAAGTGAATGAAAACAATCTGAGACACATATTCCCGCCGGATACTTTGGAACACTGGAATACCTTAAAATTATTAAAGGCAAAAGATATTTTGGCAGATAAAAATTTTGCAGACGACTCTGGTTGGAGATTTATGGTTGGGCATCTGCGCAGATTACAGGAAGTAACCGGGCTTAAACCCAAGGGTGGGGGGTTGTTCCGAAGAGCCGAAACTCTGGAGAAATATATTATCCGCGCTTCACAAAAAGTAATGGCGACACAAGGCTCGCTTGACAGCATTACTCTCCTGCGAAGATAATACGACTTCCCATGCAAGCAAGCATGTTATACCCGCACACTTTTTTTTGATTTAAAATAGGTGTTGGGGTATATTTGGAGTGGTGACCGACAACGCACATCACTTAAGCGGCTTAAATAACGAACAAAAGGAAGCGGCGCTTCATATGAAGGGTCCGCTTCTTATTGTGGCCGGCGCGGGCGCGGGAAAAACCAAAACAATAACGCACCGAATTGTAAATCTAATCAAAAACGGGGTGGCGCCGGAGAAAATTTTGGCCGTAACTTTTACCAACAAGGCGGCCAAGGAAATGCGGGAGAGAATTGTCTCGGAAATAGAAAAGAACGCAAAAGGACAGGACAGAATTCCATTTATCAGCACTTTTCATTCTTTGGGGGTCCATATTATCAAGGAAAATGCCCGGCTGCTCGGGCTGACCAAATATTTCACCATTTTGGACGAAGGGGATTCAACTTCAATGATAAAAGAAATAGAAAAAGAGCTCGGTCTGGACCTGAAACAATACGACCCGAAAAGGATAAAAAACATAATCGCGCGCGAGAAGGGAAAATTCACGCATCTGGCGGACTATGCGGAAAGAGAGAAGGGGACGCTGGGCAGAATCGTCAGCCAAATCTGGGGTCCGTATGAAAAAAGAAAAACAAAGGAGAACGCGCTTGATTTTGACGACTTGCTCCTGAAAACGACCAAACTGCTCCAAGACAATACGGAAATCAGAAAAATTTATCAGGAAAAATGGGAATACATTCACGTAGACGAATACCAGGACACCAACGAAGTGCAATATCTGATGTCCAAACTGCTTTCCGAGAACAACAAAAACATCTGCGTGGTCGGAGACGCCGATCAGAATATTTATTCCTGGCGCGGGGCAAATTTGAAAAATATTTTAAGTTTTGAAAAAGATTACCCGGACGCGAAAATAATTTTATTGGAGCAAAATTACCGGTCAACGAAAAATATTCTGGAAGCCGCGAATGTTGTTATTAAAAAAAATATCTACCGACCGGACAAGAATCTGTTCACCAATAACCCGACCGGAGGAAAAATCGGATTGTATGAAGCCCTAGATGAAACCGACGAAGCGGATTTCGTCGCGGCAAAAATTTTAGAAACAGCCGAAGCCGTCCATGAAGGACAAAATGTTTTCGAGCGAAGCATTGCGCAGGCTGGCGAGCCGAGCATAGCAATTCGCCAGCAGGCGAATATGCGCGCTGAGTCCGAGAATATTTTGTCCGAAATAGCAGTTCTTTACCGCGCCAACTTCCAGTCGCGCGCGCTTGAGGAGGCGATGCTCCGGCACAACATTCCATACCAGGTTTTGGGAGTAAAATTTTTTGAAAGAAAAGAAATTAAAGACACTTTGGCCTATCTGCGCGCGGCGCTGAACCCGGAGAGTTTGTCCGACATAAAGAGAATAATCAATTTCCCGGCCCGGGGCATCGGCAAAGTGACCTTGGCGAAAATTTTCGCCAATGATACGGAAAATCTGCCAATAAAAACAAAAATCAAAATTAATAATTTTTACGGAGTATTGGAAGAAATAAAAGAAAAAGTAAAAACAGAAAAAGCGAGCCGAGTAATAAAATTTGTGGTGAAACATTCCGGCATTGAACGGGAGCTTTCAGAAGGCACGGAAGAAGATACGGAAAGATTGGAGAATGTAAAAGAACTGGCAACTCTGGCGCTCAAATATGACGACTTGGCAAATGGACTTGGTGTTGAAAGGCTTTTGGAGGACGCATCACTTGCTTCCGACCAAGATTCTTTGATAATAAATTCGGCCAGTTCCGTTAGAGGCCGCGAGGACCCGCAGCGTGCTCTTGCCTCTAACGGGGTGAAGTTAATGACAGTGCACGCTTCCAAGGGGCTTGAATTCAAATATGTTTTTGTTGCCGGCCTGGAAGACAGACTTTTCCCCCACGAGCGAAGAAATGAAGACAGCCCTGCCTCCGCCGGTGGCTACGGCGAGGCGCAGGAAGAGGAACGCCGGCTTTTCTATGTGGCGCTCACGCGCGCAAAAGAAAAGTTGTTTTTGTCTTTTGCCAACTTCCGCACCATTTTCGGAGCGCGCAACATAAATGCTCCCTCGGAATTTATTAACGACATCCCTGCAGGCCTGTTAGAAAAAGAAGGCGAGCATGGAGTAAAAACAATTTATATATGAAACTCGTCGAAGATACAACTTTTGGAGGGGGTTTGCCGAGCGACGGCGAGGCAACTTCAGGATTTTTTAATCTTCAAAAAATCCGTACCCAGAAAAAGTTTGTACCGAGAAAGAGTTTAGGGCAAAATTTTTTAAAATCGGAACCGGCTTTAAAAAAAATTATTGAGGCGGGAGAAGTAAAAAAGGACGATATAATTTTGGAAATCGGACCGGGCAGGGGCAAGCTGACGGAAAAACTTTTGGAGCGCGCCGGGCTCGTCATCGCCGTGGAAAAAGACCGCGAACTTTTTGAGTTTTTGAAAACAAAGTTTGAGAAAGAAATAGAAACAAATGCTTTTGTGTTAATTCATGGGGACGTATTGAATTTTGATGTTCGCGAAACAATTCTCAAATTTTTCTCAGGTCCTCGGATTTCCGGGTCCCTATCCCGGCCAGACCATTCGAAAAATTTAGAATTGCTTCGCTATAAAATCATCGCCAACATTCCTTACAACATTACCGGAGCGATACTTAGAAAGTTTTTGTCCGCCAAAGGCGGATCCGCCTCGGGCGGAAAAAAATTTCTGACCGCCCGGAACCAGCCGGAGCGGATGGTGTTGATGGTCCAGAAAGAGGTGGCTGAAAGAATTCTTGGCAGGAGAGAAAATATTTCATACTCAAAACCTAGCCATGGCAGAAAATTGGGTAAGGAAAGTATATTATCTATTTCCGTCAAGGCCTACGGGGAGCCCAAAATGATAATGAAAGTGCCGGCGCGATATTTCTCCCCGACGCCGCAAGTAGACTCGGCGGTGATTTTGATAAAAAATATTTCTAGGAAAAATTTTGAAATCCCAGCCCAGCCCTCCCCAAAGGAGAGGGAGAGATTTGGAGCCTCCCCTTTTGGGGGAGGTATGGAGGGGGTAAATGAAGAAAGATTCTGGAAAATAGTAAAAGCGGGCTTTGCGCACAAGAGAAAAAAACTCTCCGGCAACCTGAAAAACCTTGTTTCTTTGGAAAAAACGAACTTGGCGGTTTTTAAAGACAAAAGGGCGGAGGATTTATCCCTTACGGACTGGATTTTACTGGCCCGCACACCTAATTTATAATTGCGCTTAAAGCGCGTTATAAAACCATCATAAAATAGGTGTGTGGGCTGGCTGGACAGAAATAAATAGGGTATAATTATCCCATAACTAAATTAGATTGGTTAAAACACAAAAGAACGCTTTGGATTGCTTTTGCGATAGTTTTTCTTGTTGCGCTTTTTTTGTCAAAAACTTCATCGGTATTTAAAAATATAACAAACCCAGAATTGAATAATAATGAAAATCAAGGGCTGGTTTACAGTAATGCCTTAATAGGAGACCTGGTAAACATGGATACGGACGGGGACGGAGTGCTGGACTGGGAAGAATCTTTGTGGGGAACCGACCCGACCAAAAGAAACACCAACGATGACGGGACATCGGACTTTGTTGAAATAGAGAAGTTGAAAGCCGCGCAGGGCATAAGCGAACCAACCTGGTCGGAGCAAAATAACGAAAATTTGACGGAAACGGATAAATTTTCCAGAGAATTTTTCTCTACTGTTGTCGCCTTAAATCAGGCCGGAGTAATAGATGCAGCTACCGTGGACAAACTAGGAAGTACTCTCGCGGATGAAGTTAGTAATTCTGTACCGAGAAAAGTTTTCGCCATAAAAGATTTCAAGACGTCCGGCGATGACAAAAACTCCATCCAGATTTATGGAAATGCCTTGGCTTCTATTTTTAATAAACACGCTATAAATATCAACGCGGGCGACATATTAGAAGAAGCTATAACCGAAGACGGGGAAATTGATGTGGAAGTTTTAAACAAGCTTGATCCTATCATTAAAAATTTTAATGGAATTATAAATGAGATGTCTAAAATAAATGTTCCACCATACTTTTTATCAGTCCATCTCCAGACCATAAATGGGCTTGAAAAGATAGCTGAAAATCTGGCCGACATAAAATTAATTGATAAAGACCCTTTGGCCGCTATGAGCGCCATGAGTCAATATCCTAAAAATAATGAGGAGCTTCAAAGTTATATTGACACGCTGAATCAAAAAGGGGTGGAAAAATTGGGAAATTAAAAATAATAATCAAATGATTTTTAAAAATAAAAGAATACAAAAATTTGTCTCCGGCCTGATGATTCTTTCCGTGTTGATTCCAGCCGTATTTATATCTGCCACCCCCAGGCAAGCCGAGGCCACCGGCTGGCCGGTAATAGATTTAGCCAATTTGGGTGCACAACTTAAGAAGATAGCTATAGAAATCGTCAAGCAGTACATGATACATATAGCCAGGAGTTTATTACAACAAATGACCCAAAATACCGTTAATTGGATTAACAGCGGCTTTCACGGGAATCCGCTTTATCTGGAAAATCCCGATTCTTTCTTTAAAGACATAGCAAAATATGAAATTAGGAACTTGGTGGATATGTTCGGCTATGATCAACTGAGGTATCCCTTCGGTAAAGATTTTGCTTTAAACGCAATAGGCGCTTATCAAAGACAACTGGCTGACAATACCCAGTACAGTTTGAGTAAGGTTATTAACGATCCTATTTTTTTGGATAGTTTTAGAAACGACTTCAATGTCGGCGGATGGAACGGCTTTTTGATTAATACGCAGTATCAACAAAATAATTATCTGGGGTTCCAGATGCTCGCAACCGAAGAATTGGCCAGACGCGTCCAGGGAACGAGCCAAACCGCTACGCAAAAAGTGCAGACAACCTTACAGCAAGGGATGGGATTTTTGTCGCCAAAAACTTGTCCATCAAATCCCCTCTACAACAACGGTAAAAATGAATTTCTGCAGCCGAGTTTCAACTATAACCAATATCTAAAAGATCACCCATACGATTTTGAGGCGGCAAAAAAAAGTCCAACTTACGACATACTATATAGTGCCGGTATACAAGCCGCGGAACACGTCTGGAAACAAAAAAATACCTGCCCGGGCGGCCTAGTGGCTACCACTCCGGGTTCGGTGGTAGCCGGCACAATAATGGAGGCGCTGGGTTCAAATACCCGTCAGGCAGAGCTTGGTACTGTTTCAGGTTCTATACAGGCAAGTATTGCAACTATTTTGGATGCCTTCTTAAATCATTTCCTGCAAAAAGGATTAAATGCTTTGGGTAATAAAATTTATCCGCCCCAGGAAGACCAGACCCTGGATGACTTTATTTTCTTTGGTGATATGATAAATACTGTTGGCGATGACATAGATACAAGCGTAACCCCGCTACCGGGTGACGGTATGCAACCACTATCTCTCCTTTCGGATGTTCAAGCCGAACGGGCAAAATACGGAGCGATTGTACAAGACGCCGAACTGGGGGCGCTGTTAAATGCGGTGGCATGGAAAAATCGTGATGCGGGATGGGGTTTATCTCGCAAGGATTTTGGAGAACAATGCTCATCTCCGGTCGGACAGATTGCTTGTGATATCCTCTACCACAAACCGTCAAATACTATTTTTGACGTATTGTATGCCGCCGGTGAAGTATCAACGCCAACATGGGACGCCCTCGGTCAAAATACCGACACAAGACGCCCTTGGGTGGCGCCGGTTCAACCATAAAATATGAAAAAGTTTCTGCCTTACATTCTTGTCCCGTACTAAATTTTTGATTAAGTTATATAAAAATGAAAAAGGTTATAAAAGAAAAAAGTAAATCAAGAATAAAAACTAAAAGTAAAATTTTAGTACTGGGATTAATACTGATAATCGCAGCCGGATTTTTTATCTCGGTACAAAATGTAAGCGCGCAAGAAGTAAAAAGGGCTTGCTATGATGGAGATTTTTTCTTTGTTTCAGGAGTCACAGATGAGACAGATTGCAAAAGCAGGGGCGCTGACCATCATTGGTGGACTTCGGCAGAAGCTGCGGCCGCTTTAACGGCTTCACGACAACGAGACCCTTCAAAGAAAATGTGTTTTGACTCAAAGGGATTTTCTACCAGCGCCACAACTGAAACAGAATGTTTAACTCCCGCGGGAAATGGAAATGTCTGGAGGACGGCGGCAGAACAAGCAGCGGCAAATGCGACAATATCAGCTAACCAGTCGCCATTTGACGCAGCAGTAAATCTTTCCAAGAACTCATGCAATGTCACCCCCGTTGGTGGGGGCAGTTTTGTAGGATGCATATTGCAGTTCGTTTATTGGACTTTCTATACACTTGGAGCTTGGTTGCTGGCTATCGCTGCTTCTTTTTTCAACTACTTCATAAAAATCACCCTGGGCCCCGAGCTACTCAAGTCGGATTTCGTCTCCCATGCCTGGGGAGTGGTGCGGGACCTTTCAAATATTTTCTTCATTCTCATCCTGCTTTTTATAGCCATCAAAATTATTCTAGATCTAGGTGGAAGTGAGGCAAAAAAAATGATAGCCAAGGTTATAATCATCGCCTTGCTCATAAACTTTTCCATGTTTTTCACCCACATGGTCATTGATTCTTCAAATATCTTGGCATTAATTTTTTACAATAAGCTTAATACGGTTGATGAAAAAAATCCCAACAAGGCGGAACAGCTGATTGATTATGCCACTGGACAAAAAGACCTGGCCGGGGGACTGACCCAATCTTTCAACCCGGTATATAAACTGGATAACAAATTCTTCACCGAGGCCAAAGAAATAAGAATACCGGGACGGCCCCCCATAAAGGAGCCGGTTTCAACTGGCACCTTGATCGGAATCACTGTGATAGCCGGAGCGATTATGCTCTTTGCCGCCTACGCTTTATTTATTTCAGCTTTGGCTTTTCTAGGCCGGTTGATTGAACTTTTTGTATTAATCATTTTTTCGCCCTTTGCTTTTATGTCTTTTGCCGTACCAAAACTAGCTGGTATTGAATACTTGGGGTGGGGGGCTTGGTCTAAGCGCCTGCTTACGGTGTCATTTATGGCGCCGATTTTCATGTTTTTCCTTTACTTCATATTCTTATTGCTGGGGGAAAGCGAAGGGAAAAACATGTTTACCGACTCCCTAAAGGGAGAAGGGATGGTGCGGACACTTTTGAGTATAATAATTCCGGCCATGGTGGTTTTGATTCTGCTTCTGAAGGCAACTGAATTCGCCAAAAAGGGCTCTGGGACGTTCGGGGAAGCTATTATAAAAGGAGGAAAAATGGTGGCGGGTGTTGCCGGAGGGCTTGCCTTGGGAGCCGCGACCGGCGGAGCAGGGTTCGCGCTCAGGGCCGGAATTGGAGGCGTAGGGGGAACCCTTGCTAATAAAACAGCTTCGGGGGTAAACTGGCTCGCGAAGAAAGATAGTTGGATAGGCAAGGGAGCAAGAGGATTGGGAGCCAATAGGATTGCCAGCGGGCTGACATATGCGGGCGCATTGGCGCAAAGGAGCAGTTTTGACCTTCGCGCCGGTGGCGGATTGGCTAGAATGACTGGCCTTAATATCGGCCAGGCACAGAAGGGCGGAAGAGAACAAGCAAGGAAAGATAAAGTGGAAAAAAGACAAAAGAGGGCAAATATGCTCAAGGTTAGAGATGATGAAAGTATAAGCAAAAAGATAAGAGCTAAGGAAATGGACTTGCAAGTAATGTTAAATAAGGTTGCCGGAGATTTTCATACATTAGATGAAGCAATAAAAGATAAAAGACAAGACAAAAGAGACGAAACAGACCCAGTAGAAAAAAGAAGGATTACCAATGAAATTAAAGAACTATTAGCTGTAAAAAAGACTATAAAATCAGGAGGGGTGGCAACTCTGGCCGCGGGGAAACTGGGCGCTGGCTCTGCCGCAAGAACCTTTACGGGGCCAACACAGAATGGTGAAACTATCAAAAGTTTGTCAAATTCTAATAATGGCATAATCACAGAACTAAAAAACAAAAAAGAACTTGAGAGCAGGAGAAGGACGACTGCTTTTGCTAAAAGAACAGGAAGATGGTACAAGGGATCGGCCAACAAACAAGCAAAGTATGAAATAATTATGGAGTCAAAAATAGCAACTCCAGGGGAAGACCATTCAACATAAATTTATGATAACTGAAAAATCAAAAGCAATTATAAAAGAAGAAATGTTGGCCCTGCCAAAAGAAGTACGGGAAGCCGTTGAACTTTCTAATTGGGAAAAAATATCTGAAGAAATCGGCAAGAAATACCTGCTGGATGAAGATGAAATAGAGACCTTGCAGTTGGAAACGGCTTCTTTCCTGCTCGGCTTGGTAGACGAGGACGCATACCCGAGAGATATTGAAGACGAGGTGGGCACCAGCCGGGAAGAGGCCGAAAAAATATCCGGGGAAATCTTTGAAAAGATATTTGAGCCGATAGACAGCGCGATAACTGAAAATATAAAAAGGAGCGGAAAAGATAAAAGCCCGAAGCCGGACCAAACGATTGATTTCATTCTCTCCGGCGGAGATTATTCCAATTTTCTGGAAGAGAGGGAAACACAGACCCCCTCTGGCTCCCCCTTAGTAGGGGGAGAGGAATCCTCCCGCCCTACGAAGAGAGGGGTTGGGGAGGGTCAAAATCAAACAAATGCGCCGGTCAAACCACGGACAATCACGGACATAAAAAGCAAATTCACCGTATAATAAGAAAGTTATAAAGTTCATAAAGTAAAAAACAAAAAAATGCAGGATACAATAGATTTATTGCAAATAAAAATTGAGAGGGCTAAAGCGCAGTTGTCCGAAGACACGCTTGGTGCCATTGCCACCGTTCCGTGGCAAGCGGCTATTCTTAAAATGAGAGAAACAAAGGGATACAGCTTTGAGCAACTAAATGATTTGGAGATTGAAACGGAACTCTTGCTTTGCGGGCTTGTATCTTCCCAGGATTACCCGAAGGAACTGGAAAATAGGATGAAAGTTTCCAGAGCGGAAGCGAACGAGTTGGTGGTGGAAATGAATAAGGAGGTTTTCTCAAAGATAAAGGAAGAATTGATTAAAATTACCGAACGAAAAAAAATGTCTGGGAAAAATTCTCCTCTTGAGGAGTACCCGGCAGGGAGAGGTGGACAGAATCCATCCACTCTGTCTCTACAAGCCACCCCTCAAGAGGGAAATAGACACGACACCACCAAAGAGGAAAAAACAAACACCCAAGTATTGAAATCAGCCGGGATTGAAATAACAAACGGGAGAGAAAAAAGCGAAATACACCAGATATTGGCGCGAAAATTATCCGGTCCTTTCCAAATTCCATCGGTAAAAACCGAGCACACTTTGGAAAATATTACAAAAACAGGTGTCTCATCTCCTGTAAACACGCAAACCGACAAGCCGCGCTTGGATCCTTATAGGGAAGTGCCTGAATAAGAATATGCAATTCAAAGTTCCACAATTTTTAGACATAGAAGACAAAATTTTCGGCCCTTTTACTTTCAGGGAATTTGTTTATCTGGCGGGCGGGGCTGGGTTGTGCTTTATTATTTATAAATTGCTGGGGCTCATTCTGGGAACCATACCGATTCTGATTATTGCCGGTTTTTCTTTGTTGCTCACTTTTTACCGCCCCAATAATAAGCCCTTCGTTAATATGATTGGGGCGGGATTCAAATATTTTACGCAAAACAAACTTTATATTTGGAAAAAGGACAAAGAGAAAGACAAAACGAAGCGGCCGCCCGCATCCAAGGATGAAATTAAAATCAGAATGATGTCGGAGGAAGGATTAAACGGGAGCAAACTTAGAGATTTGGCCTGGAGTTTGGATGTGCTTGATTTGAGTAGGCATAAAAATGAGTTATAAAGTCATCAAGTAAAAAGTTTATCAAGTAAATATAATAAAAATTCAATGCAACTTTATAACTTTAAGAACTTTATAACTTTCAACTAGACATTTATGGCACTAAAAGCAAAAGCAACACAAGAATTTATACCGATTAAGGAGGTACGGGATGGAGTCGTCGTGCTAAAAAACGGCGACCTGCGCGCCATCGTGTTGGCCAACTCAATAAATCTCTCCCTGAAATCTATCGACGAACAGAAAGCCACCATAATGGAATTCCAGAATTTCCTCAACACACTTGATTTTTCCGTGCAAATATCGGTCCAATCCAGAAAGCTGGATATTCGACCCTACCTTTTGCTTCTGGAAGACAGAATTAAGGTGCAAAACGAGCCCTTGCTTAAACTACAAACCAGGGAATACATAGAATTCATCAGAAATTTTACCGAATCGGTCAGCATAATGACAAAAAGTTTCTTTGTGGTGGTCCCTTACACGCACACCATCTTGAAGTCGGATTCCGGAATATTTGGGAGGATGTTTTCCGGAAAAAGTAAGGAAGAGGCGCGGCTGGCAAAACAGGTGGACTTTGAAGAAAAGAGGTCGCAGTTGGAAGAAAGAGTGTTGGTCATCCAGCAAGGACTCGGGCGCTGTGGCATCAATTCGGCCCAGCTGGGCACTGAGGAAGTCGTGGAAGTGTTTTATAAGGTCTTCAATCCGGGGGCGGTAGAAGGAAAGATAAGGTTGGAATAAATATATGATGGATTTTTTCAAAAAATTATTCAAAAAACAAAATGCGGTTTCTGCGCCGGAAACGCAAACCTCTATCCTGGCGGTTTTGCCGGAAGAAATTTATGAATCCGCTAATCTGGAACTGCAGGATGTCATTGCGCCATCGGCGCTAAGGATCGAATCGAAGTCCATCAACCTGGGTGAGAAAATCGCCCGGACTTTTTTTATAATATCTTATCCGCGATTTCTGACCGATAATTGGTTTTCTCCGATAATCAATCTGGATAAAGTTTTTGATATCTCAATTTTTATTCATCCGATAGACACCTCGCTGATGCTCCGGCAATTTCAGAAAAAAGTCGCGGAGGTGCAGAGCCAAATAAATGTACGCGAAGGCAAGGGAATGGTGCGCGACCCGATGCTGGACACCGCCTATCAAGATCTGGAAGGGCTTCGCGACAATTTGATACAAGCGCAGGAAAAAATGTTTGATGTTGGTGTTTACATTACAATTTACGCGGACAACGAACTGGAGCTTTTCAAAATTGAAAGTGAGATAAAATCAATGCTGGAATCAAAACTTATATACATCAAACCGGCGCTTTTTCAGCAAGAAGAAGGGTTTAAAAGCGTTCTCCCGATAAATACGGACTTATTAAATATCCATCAAAAACTAAACTCGGAACCGCTTTCCAGTATATTCCCGTTCATATCTTTTGACCTGACTTCCAGCCGAGGAATACTTTACGGTATCAATCGGCATAATTCCAGTTTGGTTATTTTTGACCGATTTTCATTGGAAAATTACAACTCGGTGACCTTTGCCAAGGCGGGCGCCGGGAAATCCTACGCGACAAAATTGGAGATACTAAGGTCTTTGATGTTTGATGTGGATGTTATTGTGATAGACCCGGAAAAAGAATATGAATTTCTGGCGGAAGCCGTCGGTGGAAGATATTTCAGTATTTCTCTTTCATCCGACCACCACATTAACCCTTTTGACTTGCCGATGCCACGCGAGGATGAAACCGCCGAAGATGTTTTGCGTTCAAATATCATTAATCTGGTCGGATTGTTCAGATTGATGTTGGGTGGCCTAACCCCGGAAGAGGACTCAATGGTTGATCGGGCTATTTCGGAGACATATGCCATAAAAGATATCACTCCGGAATCCGACTTTTCAAATATTGAGCCACCGCTCCTTTCCGATTTTGAAATGGTGCTTTCGGGAATGGATGGAAGCGATTCGGTTGTGCAAAGACTGGTAAAATACACAAAAGGTTCCTGGGCAACATTCTTAAACCGGCCGTCCAATGTGGATATTAATAAAAAATTCATCGTGTTTTCGGTCCGGGATATGGAAGACGAATTAAAGCCGGTGGCAATGTATATTATCATGCATTACATCTGGAATGCCATCCGCAAAAATCTGAAAAAGCGTCTGATGGTGGTAGACGAGGCGTGGTGGATGATGAAGTCCGAGGATACGGCGTCATTTTTGTACTCTATCGCCAAAAGAGGCAGAAAATATTACTTGGGCCTTTCTACTATCACCCAGGACGCGGCTGATTTTTTGAACTCTCCTTACGGAGTTCCGATTATCACCAACTCCTCCATTCAACTGCTTTTGAAGCAGTCCCCGACCACGATTGATTTGTTGCAAAAAACTTTCAACCTCACAGATGAAGAAAAATATCTGCTTTTGGAGTCAAATGTCGGAGAAGGGATATTCTTCGCCGGCTTAAAACATATCGCCATAAAAACCATCGCTTCTTACACCGAAGACCAGATCATTACTTCCGATCCTTCTCAGATATTATCCAACAGAAAAGCCAAGGAAGAACATGAAGCGGCCGATATGGCAGGAAAACAATGAAGCAGGCATTAGATCTAGGCGTTAGACCTTAGTAAATGATATAATTGAAATATGAGGTTAAAATTTTTATTTATATTTTTAATTACGGGATTTATGGTAATGGGAATTATTTTACCGTTAAAGACCAACGCCGCCTCGTCTAGTAGTATTTTAGTGAATATAGCGCCTGAAAATCCGGCTCCAAATGAAAATGTAGACATTAATTTGAGTAGTTACGCCTATAATTTGGACAATGTTTTGATATCGTGGTCGGTAGACGGTAAAAATTCTTTGTCGGGGATTGGTAGAAAATCTTTCTTGATAAACGCCCCGGCCGCCGGCTCGGAAACAAGTGTCGTGGCTATGATTTCTTTGCCGGACGGCGCAGTAGATATAAGAATAATAATAAGGCCCGCTATTATGGTGCTACTCTGGCAGGCAAATGACTCGTATGTTCCGCCTTTTTATAGGGGCAAGGCAATGCCGACACCGGACAGTGAAGTGAAAGTGGTGGCTATGCCGGAAATAAAAAGCGGTTCTACTTTTGTTGATTCAAAAAATATGACTTACGCTTGGAAACAGGATTACAATAATGACCAAGAAGCTTCAGGTTATGGTAAAAATTCTTTTATTTATATGAATGATTACCTGGACAACTCAAACAACATCTCGGTCACGGCTTCAACCATAGACCAAAAGTATTTCTCGGAGGCAAGTTTGGATATAGGAACAACCCAGCCAAAGATTTTATTTTACAAAAATGACGCCAATCTGGGAACAATCTGGGAAAAAGCGCTCTCTAACGGACATAAAATAACGGGTGATGAAATTGTGGAGGCGGTTCCGTATTTTATATCACCAAAAGACATACGGATTCCGATATTAACTTGGAACTGGTTTATTAACGACAGTTTGGTAAATATCCTTGGTTCCAGAAAAAATTTGATGCCGCTTAAAATAGAGGCTGGGGTTTCCGGGACAGCAAAAATAAAACTGGAAGTTAATAATACTTACAAGGTTTTTGAATCGGCCAGCAAGGAAATCAGCGTGGAATTTTAAAATAAAAATAATGAAAAAATATTTTTCTTACATTTTAATACTAATCGCGCTAACGATAGGACTGTCGGTTCCAATATTTAGCGTAAATGCACAGTATGCGGGGGCAGGAGTATGTTGGAAATCAGGACTTGTTGTTGACGGAACCCTTGCCCAACCAATGAATTCTGTATCAGATTGCAATAGAGTTGGTGGAACTTGGCAAGCTCCGGGAACCTCGGTCCCCCTTCCTCCTAACGGGCCGGCCGCCCCCACAACACCGGCGCCAACCGAACCACCAAACCCTCCTATGGGCGGGGCATGCCGATGGCACTTGGACAGGTTTCATAGCGAGGGTGAAATTGACACTAGCAACCCCCCGCTTACTAAAGAGCAGTGTGATTTGAATTCTCCCCATACTTACTGGGATCCAAGCGCAACGCCGGCACCAAAACCGCCGGCACCACTACCAGGGACACCTATTCCAATACCATCAGCTCCTCCCTTAACGCCCTATCAGCTCTTGGCCCCACTGCCTTGTGAAAGTGGCCCAGGGTGTGTTGAAAAACAACTTACAACCTTTGACACTACGGGTAAAGGTGGGGGAGCTTTGGGCGGATACTTAAACCTAATGATCAAACTCTTCATCGGCATCTGCGCCGTTCTGGCTGTGATAATGATAGTAATAGGCGGAATTCAGTATATGACTACCGAACTGATATCAAGCAAGGAAGAGGGTAAGAAAAGAATACTGGGAGCGATTTTTGGACTGCTTTTAGCACTTGGCGCTTATACGCTTTTGTACACGATTAATCCCAATTTGTTAAAAAGCGATTTGTCAAAATTAATCGATGTAACAGTGGAAGTGGACTTAAATGATAATATCGCACAAACATACGACCCAGTAACTAAAAAATACCGGAATGGAGCCGTTTTTGGTGCAAGTTGGGATGCCACCAGAGGGGAGTTTGCTGATTTGGCAGCCAGTGGCGCAACTATTTACAATTCGCAGTGTACAACAATAGGCCAACAAAATTGCACATCAACCAGGGGGCTTGATCCAAGTGTTTTAAATACGATACACCAACAATGCCCTGATTGCACACTAATAATCACCGGTGGAACAGAGTTTTGGGCGCATGGCGGCACAACAGGAAGCACTAATCATCAAGTTGGCAATACAACAATAGATCTTAGGCTTAACCCTGCTTTAGATGCATATTTATCGGGCGGAAAACCCTTAGTCAAAATGCAAAGATACCAATCACCTGTTGGCTCAGTATTATACGAGGGAAATCATTGGCATATCGGCCCATAATATTTTATGTCAAAAAGAAATTCTACACTTTTAATAATAATCCTGGCTCTAATAATAATCGGGTTTTTCGGATTTTTATATTTCCAAAAAAGTCCAGCGGCTCCGACGGAAGAAGGTCCGGGCACGAATTTTTTCTCGCAGTTCAACCCGTTTGGAGCAAGCAAACCGATGCCTTCGCCCGTAACGCCTCCGGTGGACATCTCCGGATATGAACCCGAGCTCGGGTCGGAGATAATAGGTGCAAAATTAATGAAAGTTTCGAGCGTTCCTGTCGCGGGATTTATAGTATTTCAAAAAGAAAGATTAATAGATGTGCCGATTATTATACCAACAACAACTCCGAGCGCGCCCTACGATTTCGGCAGCACTACCCTTAAAAATGGAAGCGTCGGCGGGGCGGTAGAAGAAATTCAAAGGTTTTTAAACGACACGCTTAGTCTGGGCTTGGAGCCCGATGGCGTATTTGATACGGAAATAGCTGATGTGATTAAACAATGGCAGAGTGACAACAAACTGGTTGCCGATGGTATCGTCGGCGCAAAAACAAAAGCACAAATGTATTCTTCGGTGAACCAAAAAATGGAAACGACAAAACCGACTCCGCCCTTGACTGAATTTGTGCCGGCTGTAAGGTATGTTGACAAAGCAACAGGAAATATTTACCAAACTTTTACGGACAAAATAGAAGAGAGAAAATTTTCAACAGCGCTAATTCCTAAAGTTTACGAAGCGTTTTTCGGGAGTAAGGGCGAGTTTGTGGTTATGAGATATTTAAACGCGGACGGCAGAACAGTTGAGACCTTTGTCGGCAATCTGCCGAAGGAACACTTGGGCGCAGATACGACTCCCGACGAAATAAAAGGTTCCTTTCTGCCGAAAGACGCAAAAGATGTAAGCGTGTCGGCGAACGCCGAGAGTATCTTCTATCTGTTTAATGTCGGAGATAATATGGTGGGTACCACCCTTAACTTGTTAAATAATAAAAAAGTTCAAGTTTTTGATTCACCTTTCGCCGAATGGTTGTCGTGGTGGCCGAACAATAAAATGATTACCTTGACCACCAGACCCGCGTACGGCATACCGGGATATATGTATGGGGTAGACCCGACGAGCAGCAATAAACATCTGAACAAAATTTTTGGCGGTATAAACGGACTTACCACGCTCCCAAGTCCCAATGGAAAGTTGGTTCTCTACGGCGATGGCGGTTTGTCACTTAGTGTTTATCACACGGATACAAAGGTTTCGGACTTGTTGGGAACCCGAACTCTGCCGGAAAAATGCGTCTGGGACAGAGCAAGTGACGCGGTTTATTGCGCGGTGCCTAAATTTATCGGCGCAGCTCAATATCCGGATATCTGGTATCAGGGAGAAGTGTCTTTTTCGGACCAACTTTGGAAAGTGGACATAGTGAACGGAAATGCTACCTTGCTTTTGGACCCAATCACAATTACCAACGGAGAAGAAATTGACGGCATAAAACTTTCTCTTGATGAAAACGAAAATTATTTATTTTTTGTAAATAAAAAGGACTCCTTCTTGTGGAAACTTAATCTGAAATAATAACCACCCCTAACCCCTCCTCCACAAGGAGGGGAGGAATTACTGAACCCTCTCCCCCTGCTAAGGGGGAGCGCCCGAAGGGCAAGGGGGTCAGATTGTTCCCACGTATTTAATCACCACCCGGCGAGCATATCCCGTGCCTACTGACTCGGTCTTTAGGTCAATTGCGTCGGATAAAAATTCGTGGATAATCCTGCGTTCAAAAGCCGACATCGGGTCAACTTCTATGTTGGATTTGAAATATCTCGCCCTTTCCGACATCATGTGAGCCACTGCGCGGATGTTTTCTATGTGTTTCTTTTGAAAGCCGTTTATGTCAATGAGAAGGCCTAAACCTTGTTGCTGCCGCATGTCGGACCTGGGGGATTCCCCCAAGTCCGACATGCGGGGGGTTTTTGTCTCAATAATTCTGCGAACAATGTGGTTTAAGGCTTGCAGGCCTTCGCCGTCCCGTCCCACAAAAAAATGAGGTTCGTTAACTTCCACAGAAACCCATATGTTTTGAGTTCCGTCTTCGGTAACGGAAATATCATTTAATTTTACCGTGGTTTTTTCAACCAAATCTTTTATTAAATTTTTTATTTCTTCTTTTTCCATGTTATTTTTCCCCGACGCTATAATTTTTAGTAAAGGTCGGGGTCCCGACTTCACGTCGGGACTTAACATAAATCTGTTGTCCCACCATAAAAATGTTACTGGTAATCCAATAAAGCGCCACGGCACCGGAAATACTGTAAGCGATAAAAGCAACGATAAACGGGAATATATATTTCATTTGCGTATGCATACTTTTGGCAAAAGAGTCCGAAAAGGAGCCGGTGGAGCCGCTTGGGGTAGGGGCGGGCTTTGGCATAAAGTGGGCCTGTAAATACTGGGACACCCCCGCCAGAATTGCCAAAACCATACTCTTCTGGCTTATATCTATAACCCCCAGGAAAATCATATTTATACTTTCGGGAATATGAATAAAAGAATAGAGAAGCCCGTTTTCAAAACTAAGCCCTTTGAAGAAAACAAAATACAGAGCAAAAATAATGGGAATTTGGATTAACACCAAGAGGCACCCGGAAAACGGGTTGGTTTTGTGTGTTTTATAAAGTTCAAAAGTCAGCTTGGCCTGTTCTTCTTTGCTTTTACCGCTTGTCTTTATTTTATTAAGTTCGGGAGCCAGCAGATTCATCTGGGCCTGGCTTTCAATAGATTTTTGGGAAAGAGGAAAAAGTATGATTTTAACGAGAATGGTGAGAACAATAACCGCGACCCCAACGTCTCCGCCAGGGATAATTGACACCAAAAAGGCCAAGGCGTTCAATAATGGCTTATATAAAATGGTATCCCAGATGCTTGAAAGCATTGTCCCATTCTACCCCGAAGTAAAATTTTTAGCAAAATTTACCGCCTTAGGTGTTGGACACCAAGAATTCGGGTGTCCAACACCTGGAATCACCTGAAACTATTTTACCGGATCTATGTGATTCTTTTGCCAAGGGTGGCAACGCAGGATGCGTAAGATTCCTAAATAGACACCTTCAAGGACGCCGTATTTTTTTACCGCTTGTTTGGTGTATTCGGAGCAAGTGGGATAAAAAACACAACTGGGCTTTTTAAAAAAGCTTATTTTTCTCTGGTAGAAATTAATTAATTTTATTAACAATATTTTTAATTTCATTTTCAATAATCAAAGCGTCATCCTGATATCTTTTAAAAACAAAAACTCCAAGCAGTCCGGCAGGGAAGTATTTGATATGTTTTTTTAAAACAGCATATCCGCGCCTCCTTAACGAATTTCTTTTAACGGCCAACTTGGCTACATCTTTTGGCGCAACGAAGGAAATGCGGGGAGAAATCGGAGTATTGGTCAATATGAACCTAAAAGAAAAGCAGGAAAAATTCAACGTTTTGCCTTCTTTAAAGATTCTTTCTACGGCTTTTTTATCAACCCTGTTTTTTTTAGAAAGCATACTTAAACGGATAATTTTTTCCTGCCTTTTTGACGCCTTCTCGCCAGCACATTCCGGCCGGTTTTTGTTTTGGATCTGACTAAAAATCCGTGGGCCTTGGCTCTTTTTCTCTTTTTTGGTTGATATGTTTGCGACATGGTGTGTAGTATATAACATTATCCACAGTTTATCAACATAGTTAATAAGATTTAAAAGATGTCATTCGGTTTTAAAATAGTATAATAAAAAACCATGAATACAAAACAGCTCTGGAAAAATTGTCTGGTTGAAATAGAAACAGGTATATCAAAAGCAAATTTCAGCACTTGGTTCAAGAATACATCTATCATAAAAGAAGATGCGGGGATTGTTTATGTCGGGGTCCCAAATGAGTTTGTTCGTGATTGGCTTATAAACAAATATCACAAGCTTATTACCAAAACCCTAACGAACGAATATGAGAACATGCGCGCCGTAGAATACGTTATCACTAAAATAGAAAACGCCAATCAACAGGAAATTGTCGTGATAACCGAGACAGCAAACAAAGAATTACCCCTAAAAGATTTATATATAAACCCGGAAGATAATTTAAATCCAAGATATCATTTTAATTCCTTTATTGTGGGAACTTTTAATGAACTGGCTTATGCCGCGGCCCAAGCAATAATAGAATCTCCGGGAACTAAATATAACCCGTTCTTTATCTATGGGGGCACCGGACTTGGAAAAACCCATTTGATTCAAGCGGTTGGAAACTCAATAAAAGAAAAATATCCCGGTAAAAAGGTGCATTATATGACCCTGGAAAAGTTTGCGACAGATTTTATTAACTCTTTGCAAAATAATAAGGCAAACTCTTTTAAAGAAAAATATCGCAAATATGATCTTTTAATTATAGACGACATTCAATTTATCGGCAAAATGGAAAAAATCCAGGAAGAACTTTTTCATACATTTAACACTTTCCATGAAAACAATAAGCAAATTATTTTTTCTTCCGATAAACATCCCAACTATATTCCGGAACTGGCGGACCGTTTAAAGTCCCGTTTTGCGGCCGGCATGATTGTGGATATTTCCGAACCGGAATATGAATCGCGCCTGGCGATTTTAAAAGTAAAACTCCGCGAACTTAATGTCGATTTAGCGGAGGATTTGACAGAGTATGTTGCAGGAGCCGTACAGGGCAATATTCGCGAACTTGAGGGGAGTTTAAATCTGATTGTTTGCCAATATCGCTTGAAAAATAAGCCTTTGGTGTTGTCGGAGGTAAAGAATTTGTTAAAAAACAATATGCGTCCAAAGAAAAATATGGCAATAAAAGATGTTGTAAAAATAGTGAGCGAATATTATAAACTGGAAGAGATGTCTGTCTATGAAAAAACTAGAAAAAAAGAAATAGTCAAAGCCAGACAAGTTGTAATGTATCTGCTCCGGGAAGATTTTAATATTTCTTATCCCTTAATCGGGCAGAAATTAGGCGGAAAGGACCATACAACCGTGATGCATTCGTGTTTAAAAATCAAAACAGACCTAAAAAACGACCCACAACTACTCCAAGAACTGGAACAAATAAGAATTATGTTTAAGTAGATGTTAATAAAGGGTTAAAAAACAAGGAATAAATAAAGAAAAAGTTGTTGGTAAAAAGGTATAAAAAACAAAGTTTAAATTTTATAAACCATAATAGATAAAATAAAAAAAGTTATTAAGTTTATAAAAAACAAAAACAATAAAAAATAACCATATCAAATAAACTTAAAAAACTTTATCCACTTATAAACACAACTAATATTATTAATAAATTAAATATAAAAGATATAAACAAATATATGAAAACAGAATGCTCGGTTGAAAAAATTAAAAATGCCGTTTCTCAAGTAGAAAGAATAACCGGAAAAAACCTGACTTTGCCAATTCTGAACACAATCTTATTAACTGCATCGGAAAAATCCTTAAAACTTAAATCCACAAACCTAAATCTCGGTATTGAAATTGAAATTCCCGCGAAAACGGAAAAAAGGGGAGTTTTGGCGGTATCCGGGTCGGTGCTAAATTCCGTTTTTGTTAATATTTCTCAAAACGAAAACGTGCATCTTGAAGAAAAAGACGGAAATTTACTGATCAAAACAAAAAAAAGCCAAATAAAGTTGAAGTGTGTTCCACACGACGATTTTCCCACAATACCCACGGTTTCCGGAACCAGTTTTGAAATAGAGTCAAAAAAACTGGTTGAAGGCATTAAGTCAGTTTTTTACAGCTCTTCCGTCTCAGATATAAAACCCGAAATTTCTAGTGTTTTTATGTATACCAATAATGATAATTTAATTTTTGTTTCCACAGATTCTTTCAGGTTGGCTGAAAAAAAGGTTAAAATAAAAGGTCTTGAAGAAATACCGGGGATTTTAATTCCGTTTAAAAACACCGGGGAAATATTAAAAATTTTTGGAGAAATTCCGGGTGTTTTAAAGGTGTGTTTTAATAAAAACCAAATTTCTTTTTCTTCAGACAATATTTATTTAACTTCACGAATAATTGACGGAATTTTTCCGGATTATCGTCAAATTATTCCAAAAGATCTGTTGACCGAGGTGGTGGTGTTAAAACAAGACCTATTAAACGCCCTCAAACTCTCTAATGTTTTTTCGGATAAATTTAATCAAGTTAATTTGAGAATTTTACCCAAAGAAAAAATCTTTGAGTTATCGTCCATGAATAACGATATTGGGGAAAACAGAACATATCTGGATGCGGTTTTAAACGGAGAGAATATTGAGTTGAGTTTTAATTATAAATATTTTCTGGATTGTTTTCAGTCAATCACCACAGACAGCGTTTCTATAAAATTATCCGGAACCTCTAAACCGATAGTCGTTTCTCCTGTTTCCGATTTGTCGTTCACCTATCTTATAATGCCGATGAACAGGTAATATTTATGATTGAAATAAAAGATTTACTCGGCCGGTTCGATAAACTTCTTTTTTCCGAAAAAGAAAAAAAAGAATCGGTTAGAAAAATTATTTCAGAAATCATTAATCTATCCATTAAAAACGAGGACATAAAGATAAAAAACGGCACAATTTACTTAAACATTAAACCCATATACAAAAACGAAATTTTTCTTAAATGGGAAGAAATTATTTTAAGGTTGAAAGAATCTTTAGGTAAAAAAACTCCCCGAAATATCATATAACAAACTATGTTTTTTATTACTCCACTTTAAAATTAAGGTTTATTTCATCGCGGTTATATACGGTGTCATAGGAAATTATTTTTAATTCATTGTCAGTTTGCAGATTTTCCAATTCCGCGGGTTTAAAGGAAAAGTTAAACGGCGGCTGGACTGCGCCTAAATATATACCGTTTATAAAAATATCTATTTTTTGAATAGGAAATATGCCCGAATTGAATATTTTTAAGTTTATTCTTTGATCAGGTGAATAAATCGTTTCTTCGTTCGGTTCCAGAATTGAAACAACCGGGGCTGATATGTCGGTGTGTATATCATCAAATAGGACCGGCTTTTCACTCCATGTCGTTATGGGATATTTATCCCTATTTTGCGCCCACCATCTTTGTACCGGAATTTCCCAATGACTGAATTGGGGGTTGCTTTCGGGGTTAAGCGGCGCTTGGCCTGAAATATCGTTTCTATCCACCCAATAAAGGATAGAATGCACATTTGTTATAACCTTTTCCTGTAAAGTTTCCTTGGGTGTGTTTTCCGTGGCTAATTTTCCAGATATTTTGTCTATAAAAAAGTTCTCATTTCCCTGCCAAAATCCGCGCAGAATTGGTTTTACTTTAATTGGATCAACTTCCAAATCCGGCTTCTCAAAACTTTCATTCGGTAAATTTTTCAACGCTTCATTCATAAATTTATTCCAAATCGGTCCAGCCATTGCCGCTCCGCCTTTTTTCATCGGGACATTGTCGTTGTTGCCGGCCCAAACACCCACCACAAGAGACGGTGTATAGCCAATAATCCAAGCATCCCTGTTGTTGTTGGTCGTTCCGGTTTTTGCGGCCACACTTCTGTTCGGGATAAAAAGAGCCGAATGGGCTCCGAAGGTTGGTGTGCGGGCTTTCTCGTCCGACAAAATATCTGAAACAGTCAGAGCGGTATTTTTTGGTAAAATTTCCTGCGGATTGGCCTTAAATTCTTCCAGGATTTTTTCGCTTAAATTTTCTATTTTTAAAATTCCCGTGTATGGATTTTTTATACCGCTATTCGCAAAAACTCCGTAAGCCGATGTCATATCCAGAAGCGATACTTCTCCACCCCCGATAACCAGGGTAAGCCCGTACCGGCTGATATCCTGAAGCGTGCTGATACCCATACTCTCCGCTGTTTTTAGCGAATCGGAAAGCCCGGCCAGGTAAAAGAGTTTTACGGCTATAAGGTTAATTGACTGGCCCAAAGCGTCCCGCAACGACATTGGACCGCGGAATTTTCCGTCATAGTTATCCGGCATATAACAATTTGCCTGATTATGTCCCGACAGAGCTCTTCCCGTTGCGTCGCAGGTCGTTTGAAACTCCGTAGGCAGGTCAAAAAGCACCGTATCCGGGGTAAAACCCTTATTGAAGGCCGTGGCGTAGATAAAGGGCTTAAAGGAAGATCCCGGCTGCCTGCTCGCTGTTGTCACATTGTAATTTCCGTCAATGTTTTTATCGAAATAATCTCTGGATCCGACCATTGTCAAGATTTGTCCGGTTTTTGGATCAATAGCGACCAGCGCCGCATTTTTTCCATTCCAATCTTTTTCATTTTGAAGCGCGCCACTTTTAACGAATTGCTCCGCTTTTTCCTGTAAATCAATATCAAGGGTTGTGGTGACTTTAAAACCACCTCGTTCCACCGCCTCAATTCCGTATTTTTTTTCCAAATAATCTTTAATAAAAAAAACGAAATGCGGCGCCCTGATACCCATGGTTGCCTGCGGAATGAAAGTTACTATTTCTTTTTTTGCCTTATCGTATTCTTCTTTAGAGATAAAACCAAGCTCTAACATTCTGGAAAGCACCAAATTTTTCCTGGTTTCCAGTTTATCCCTGTTTTTTCCGTAAGGAGAAAGAAGAGTCGGAGATTGGGGAATTGAGGCAAGATAAGATGCTTCTGCCAACGTTAGATCTATCGCGTTTTTATTGAAATAGGTTTTACTTGCTTCTTGTATTCCATAAACATTTCCGCCGTAAGGAACTTCATTCAGATAGTATTCCAGTATTTTTTCCTTCGGCATGGATTTATCTATTTTAACCGCCAGAACCCATTCTTTTATTTTTCTTATATATCGGGCATAGCCCTTTTCGGAGGTGAGTAGGGTGTTTTTTACCAACTGCTGGGTTATGGTTGAGCCTCCACCACCTATTCCAAAATTAAAAAGATTTGAAAAGATTGCTCGAAGAGTGGAAGTTACGCGTATTCCGCTGTGATTATAGAACTCCGAGTCCTCTATGGCGACGGTTGCGTTTTTTATATTAAAACCCATTTTATCGAACGACACCCCCGTGCGTTTGACATCCTGGTGTATGTCGTAAAGCAAAATTTCTCCGGTACGGTCATAAATTCGGGTGGAATTGATCACTTTTCTATTCTCAAAAGAATTAAAATCCGGAATCTTCAGGGAAGAAAGCCAAACCAGCGTAACCCCAAATAGCAAGATAAAAACGCCGGCGAAAAATAATGCCAGATTTTTTAGAAGTCTTTTATTCTTTCGTAATTTCTTCACTATTCGAATTATAACAGAAAATATGGTATTATTCGAATATGAAAGCGAAGAAAACTGGAGACAAAATTGACGAATTACTGAACCGGGGGGTTGATAAGGTATATCCCTCCAAGGAGGCGTTGGAAAAGATATTGCGCTCCGGCAAAAAACTGAAATTATACCAAGGATTTGACCCGACAGGGGCCAAATTGCATATCGGGCATATGGTGGGGCTAAGAAAGCTTGCGGAGTGGCAGGCCCTAGGGCACCACGTCATATTTCTAATCGGTGATGCCACAGGGATGATTGGGGACCCTTCCGGTAAAACCGAGGCAAGGAAAATGCTCACCCGGGAGGTTGTCCTAAAAAATGCTGAAAATTATAAAATCCAGGCAGGTAGAATTTTGAGGTTTAAAGGCGAAAATCCGGCGGAAATCAAATATAACAGTGAGTGGTTAGACAGCCTAAGCGGCTTGGAGTTTCTACAAATCGCAGGCCACCTTTCCTTCCAGCAGGTTATAAAACGGGATTTGTTTCAAGAGAGAACGAAACAAGGACAGGATGTTTTTATGAACGAGTTTCTTTACCCTGTAATGCAAGCATACGACTCCGTGGCCATGGATGTAGATTTGGAAATCGGCGGCTCGGATCAAATGTTTAATATGCTGATGGGAAGAAAACTTATGCGACATATGCTTGGAAAAGAAAAATTTGTAATGACCCTCCAGCTTCTCACTGATTCCCAAGGTAAAAAAATAGGCAAAACCGAGGGCAATGCAATTGCCCTAGACGACAGACCAGAAAATTTGTTTGGAAAAATAATGGCTTTTCCTGACGAGGTCCTGACAAGGTGTTTTGAATGTTTGACCAATATGCCTATTGACGAGATTAAAAAAAAGGATGCAATGACGAACAAAAAACGCCTCGCTTTTGAAATTGTAAAAGATTTAAATAATGAAAGTGCTGCGAGGCAGGCGCAGGAAAATTGGGAAAATACTTTTCAGAAAAGGCAGATACCGGGCGAGACGGAGGAAATAAAAGGGACCGGCGGACTTGGGGCGACGCTGGTGTCAGAAAAAATAGTAGCATCCATGAGTGAGTGGAGAAGGTTGGTCGAAGAAGGAGCGGTAAAAAAATTAACCGAAAAAGGGGAAGAAAGAATCATCAATTTCAAGATAGAGGCATCTTCGGGGGTCTATAAAATCGGCAAACACAGATTTATAAAAATAAAGTAACAAAAAATCCGCCATGTGGCGGATTTTTTGTTTTTACCTATCTCTGTCCGGGTCCTCTTCGTCTAAACCAAAATCATTCATTCCCTCAACCGTATCCAAATCATCATCACCATCCATTTTAAAAATACTCTCTTCTATTTCCTCATCCTCATCATGCATAAAAATACTTATTTTTAGTTTTGTTAAACGACCTACTAATAATTTCCTACTTTGTAACAAAAACCAAAAGGATTGGCAATAGAATATGTGGATAACCCCGAACCAGAGCAAAGCTCGGTACGGGGCAGGCCTTATTTCAGGTGGGCGAAAGCCGTCAAGGCAATGGCAATGGCGTCCAGTTCATCGTCGGACTTCTTATCTTCGTCTATATTTACCAATATTTTTACCATTTTTATAATCTGCATCTTGTCTGCCCGCCCGTATCCGGTAGTGGCGATTTTTATTTGCGGGGGAGAAGCTTCAAAAATTTGGAGCCCGGCCTGGGCGGCTTCATAAATCACAACTCCGCGCGCCTCGGCGACGCGCATCACCGTTTTCTGGTTGGTGTTTAAAAAAAGAGTTTCTATAGCAAGGACTTCCGGCTTGTATTCTTTTATTATTTTTTTTACCTCTTCTCCGATTAAACGCAACCTCTCTGAAAATTCCAATTTTGCGGATGTTTTGAAGCACTCCGAAAAGAGCACACGCTCCATCGTCCCACCGTAACTTTTAGCGGAGGGGGATTTACCACTCTTATTCTTTTCCAGAACCGCTATTCCCAACCTCTCAAATCCCGGGTCTATTCCTAAAATTCTCATCCCGTTAGAAACAGGTCGCGGTCGTACCGTGACTGCCTCGAATTATTTTATAATAGCGACCGCGGTTTCTAACGGGACTCATAAATAGATTTTAGCATTATTCCGCGTTGGTATATACCTCCTGCACATCATCGTTTTCTTCCAAATCTTCCACCAGTTTATCCAAGAGTTCCAGGTCAGTATCCGAAAGGGGGACGAGGGTGTTCGGTTTCCAAACCAAGCCCTCCGGACTTTTTTCCTTTTGAAAAACCCAAATGACGGAGCCGATGCCTCCGAACGCGAAGCCGTTTTTAGAAAGAATGTGTTTCATTTCCTGCGCCGTCCGGTTCTTGTTGTCAGTTAATGTTTCAATAATTATACCCGCTCCGCCTGGGCCGTGCGTTTCATAAGTTATCGCGTCCATGTGCGCTCCCGGCTCGCTCGCTTTCTTGATGGTCCGCTCGATATTCTCCGAGGGCATATTCACCTTTTTTGCTTTTTCAATAGCCGCGCGCAGGCCCGGAGAATCCTTGCCGCCCGAGAGCTTGGCTTCCACCGAGATAAACCGCACCAACTTGGAAAAGATTTTGCTTTTCTTGGCGTCGGTGATACCTTTTTTATGTTTTATTTGAGTCCAACGATTATGACCTGACATAGTTTAATTTTATGGCTTCTAGGCAAAAAGGGCAAATACCCCCCATTTTGGTTATAAAAAAACATAATAAACAAAAACCTATTTTTTATCCTGTGGATAACTATATTGTTTTCAGAATATTACCCTTCAAAACCCTTATTTTTAAAGCGATTTTAGATTTGGTGATAAAAAGCTTGACAACGTGAAGCTAATCTGATAAACTCTCTTTATATTAATATTTTATCAGTTTAACTAAAAATATATGGAAACAGAGAAAAAAGAGGTTGTAAAAGATCCTAAGGCGAGAAGTAGATCATATCCACGCTACAATCTTGAAGAGGCTATTAAATTTGTCGAAATTGTAAGTAAATTGGGTAGAAAAAATATTTCAGAAAAATCTATTGCTGCGGAAAACGGCAAATCGATCACGAACTCTGGTTTTATTGGACGCATGAGTAGTGCTAAGCAATTTGGACTTATCTCAAAAGATGAGGGAAAGCTATCTTTAACACAATTAGGAAATGAAATTATGTTTCCACCGGATGATATCTCAAAGGTGAGGGCTATTAAAAAAGCTTTTACAATGCCGACTCTTTATAAAGAGCTACTAGATGCTTTTGGAGGAACAAAAATTCCCGAATATAGTTCTCTAGGGAACCGACTAGTAAATGATTATGGAATTGAGACTGGCGCAAGGGGTTTAGCATCTAAGAATTTTATCAAATCCGCGGAGTATGCCGAAGTTATCCAAAACGGCATTCTTGTTGTTGATGCTGAACTTACTATGCCAGATTCTAATAGTAAAGACATGGCAGATACATTTAACAATAATATCAACAAAAACGCTAACCAAAACATAAGACAACCCGCAATACAAAGCGACAATATGGTATTTGAATTTTTTGGTGGGGTGAAACTTGTAATTCCACGCAGTAAAAAAGCATCAGATGCCGTCATGGATGGGGAACTTAAAATTATTAAGATCGGGTTAAATGAATTTTCAGAAAAATTTTGTAAAAAGGAAGGATTGTCGGAAGAAACCAATGGAGATAAAGAATAATTTATGTTCAAACCAAAAACAGAGAGGATTGAAAAACTAGCAAAACTATTTCCAGAAATCATACTAAGTATGGAGAAAATTTTTAATGGCCCGACGAATATTTATATTGATTGGTCAAATGTTATACACTGGCAGGATAAGCTTAGATGGAATTTCGATCTCAAAAGAATGAAACAATTCTTTGATTCTTTTGATACTATGCGCTCAATTAAAATTTATACAGGAACACTGGAAGGGAATAGACAATCTGAGGATTTTATTCCCGAACTAAAAGCCATGGGATATGATGTTAGTACTAAACCAGTAAAGTTAATGAAAATGTTTATTGATGTATCTAGTATTCCAAAAGATTCTCCTGTTATACTGAAAAGTTTCATTAAAAAAAGTCTTTTATCTAAATTAGACATAGCGACAATTGAGTATTTAAATAATAAATTAGAAGCTTTTAATAAACAAGGAATTTTATACATAGAAGAACCAAAATGCAATTTTGATGTTGAAATGGGTAGAGATATGTTGCGGGATTTTGACAATGATGGTGTTGAGAATTATATTTTATGGTGTTTTAGGCACACACATATGGCGGTTTAATTAATTGATAATTGGCCAGAAATTCATTTGGTGTTTGTCCGTTTAAACCGCAATGTTCTAAATCATTGTAATATATGTTCCACTTTTCTAATTTAATTTGCAAATCGCGGAAGTTTTTGAATTTGTTTCGCTCATAGAATTTTTCTTGATCTTCCCTGTGGCTGC
>Ga0209417_1000707_pt1 | contig 72250 bp, 65 predicted proteins | sample RifGroF2_FD_184002 | JGI IMG/M metagenome (GOLD analysis project Ga0209417, IMG submission 184002) | Groundwater microbial communities from Rifle, Colorado, USA - Groundwater F2 (SPAdes) (version 2) | ecosystem: Environmental > Aquatic > Deep subsurface > Groundwater | place: Rifle, Colorado... | reverse complement strand
CTTTACTTATAATAGACATGAGTTCTTCAAACTCTTCCTTTGTTAATGTTACTTTATATTTTATCATCTTTTTTTGATGATAAAGATATAAATATTAAGCGACAATATCAAGTTGACATGACACTAGTGTAGATTCTCAACCTTTATTAGCTAAATTTGGATTTGTAATTTCACTAATAATCAATCCGTTATTGATATAGCTAAAATATTTCACTAATAAAGAAAACCCAGCAAATAATTTTCTCCCAATCTCTTGCTTTTGAATTTCATTTATTTTAATTTTGACCGACCGTTCATTCATAAAATAATAAACGATGAGTCCACGAACGTCACAGCAATTTGAAACCATCCGTCAGGAAAAGACCAAACTAATCCTTGATACTGCCCTCGAACTGTTTGCCGAGAAGGGGTATCATCAAACTTCCATCAGCGACATCACAAGAAAGGCCGGTATTTCAAAAGGATTGGTTTACAACTATTTCGAGAGCAAGGAAGCTGTATTACGAAGCATTATTCAAACAGGATACGATACAGCTTACAGTAACCTCGACCTGAACGGGGACCATATGCTGGCTGTGGAAGAATTCATTGCTTTTCTGCGGCTGACCTTTCGTTCAGTCAGAGAAAATCCCCGTTTCTGGAAACTTTATAGCGCCCTCGTTATGCAGCCCGGCATTCAGGATATGGTCATGGCCGAATACAACGAAAAAGCAAAGGATATTCAGAAATTGCTCACTAACTTTATGAAAATATCAGGAAGTAAAGCGCCTGAAAGCGATCTGATAGCCATTTCTTCTCTGATTAAAGGCGCCCATTTGATATTAATCACTGCGCCTGATTTTTTCCCGGCTGATCAGTTCGAAGAAACCATTATCAATGCCTGTTTCAGGCTGATACAAAAGGGAGAAGTGGACAGGCGCAGTGCTTGAAAGCGCTCCCTTCGATACGCTACGCTACTCAGGGAGCGGAGCTTTGAATGAGAGCATTAATTATAGATCATTAACAGAACGAATATAATAACACATCACCGCTCCCTGAGCTCAGTCGAAGGGAGTACTCAAAATAATAACAATGAAAACATCTTTCCTCCTTATGGTATTTCTGATTGCCCTTTCGGCGTCGGCTCAGGACATCAAGGAAATTATTCGCAAATCAGATGAAAAATTCCGCGGAACATCAAGTACCGGAAGCTTTTCAATGACCATCGAACGACCGACCTGGTCGCGAACCATTTCGATGAAAAGCTGGGCGCTCGGAACCGAATATTCACTGATTTATGTGACTGCACCAGCCAAAGAAAAAGGCCAGGTTTTTCTGAAACGCCAAAATGAAATGTGGAACTGGGTTCCGTCTATCGAACGGATGGTAAAAATTCCGCCTTCAATGATGATGCAATCGTGGATGGGTTCTGATTTTACCAACGACGACCTTGTGCGCGAATCCTCGATAGTGAAAGATTATACACATAAATTACTCGGAGAGGAAACGATCGATAATTATCTCTGCTATAAAGTTGAACTCATTCCACTCGAAAATGCACCGGTGGTGTGGGGTAAAGTACTGATGTGGGTTAGCAAAAAGGATTATTTATGGCTTAAAGCAGAGTTTTACGATGAAGACGGAATTCTGGTCAATACCGAGATTTTGAGCGATGTGAAAAAGATGGATGATCGTGTGATTCCTTGCCGTATGGAAATGATCCCAGCCGATAAAAAGGGACAGAAGACCATCATGATTTTTGAAAACACTGACTTTGACGTACCTTTGAAAGAAGACTTTTTCTCGATACAGAATATGAAGAAGATAAAATAAAAAGCCATAGTTCAGCTAAAGCAGACGGCAAAGGATATGGCGGATTATAACTCCTGAGAGTCAAAACTTGGAATTTGAAACCTGAAACTTGGAACTTTTATGCTTACAAATATTAAATTGGCATGGCGAAACATCTGGCGAAACAAGCGTAGGACGCTGATTACGGTGGCATCCATATTTTTTGGGGTTTTGCTGTCGGCGTACATGACTTCCATGCAGGAAGGTTCGTACAGTAAGATGGTCGAAATTGTGGTGAAATTCTATTCCGGATACATGCAGGTTCACCACGAAGATTATTGGGAAAATAAGAGTATCAACAATTCGTTCGACTACGATCAGGCATTGGTCGATCGGCTAAAATCGCATTCGGAGGTAGATTTCGTAATTCCACGACTCGAATCTTTTGGATTGGCTTCATCGGGAGAATTGACCCGTGGAGCCGCAGTTTTTGGAATTGTTCCTGATATTGAAACACAACTCACCGGTATTGCAGAAAAAATTGTTTCAGGAAAATACCTGCAAGCCAACGACGATGGTGTTGTAATTGGCGACGGACTGGCCAAATTTCTTAACTTGAATTTGAATGATACATTGGTAATTCTCACACAGGGGTATCACGGAGTCAGCTCAGCCGGAAAGTTTCCGGTGCATGGCATCATTAAACATGTTTCCCCGGAGCTGAACAAATCCATCATTTACATGGAACTAAAGACCTGTCAAAGTTTTCTGGGAGCCGAAAATAAACTGACTTCGCTGGTTGTCAATGTGGCCGATAATGACGCAATGAAACGGACTCTGAAGAAATTAAAATCCGAAATCCAGTCGCCATTTTCGGTCATGAGCTGGGAAGAAATGCAACCCGAGGTGGTCCAACAGATTGAGAGCGACCGTGCAGGCGGCGTAATCATGAAGGCAATTTTGTACATTGTCATAGCTTTTGGAATTTTCGGCACCATCATGATGATGATTGCTGAACGCCGTCGCGAATTTGGAGTGATGATTTCCATAGGCATGCAAAAAAAGAAACTGGCGGTCATCCTTTTCATCGAAACCTTGTTTATCGGACTGCTTGGAATCCTTTCAGGAATGGCTGTCAGTCTGCCCCTCCTGCTTATTCAGGCAAAAAATCCTATCCCATTAACTGGTGAGACTGCCAAATTGATGGAAGATTTTGGGTTCGAACCATATATGTTTTTTTCTACTGCTCCTGAAGTTTTTTGGCAGCAGGCCATCAGCGTTTTTGTACTGACCGTGCTGATCGGAATTTATCCAATAATCGCGTCGCTGCGGATAAAAGAAATAAAGGCATTACATGGAACTTAGAGCAGGGGGCATTGGGCATAGGGCCAATACTCCCAACCCGGATTCCGTAACAACTTGAAACTTGGAATTTGAAACCTGAAACTATGATTGGAGCAATTGCATGGAAAAATATTTGGCGAAACAGGGTGCGCTCGGGTGTAATAATCTCTGCCATCACCATTGGTATGTTTGCAGGTGTTTTCACAGCTACTTTTTATAAAGGCTGGATCAATCAGCGCCTCGAGGCTGGTGTTGAAACAGAAGTGTCACACATCCAGATCCATCATCCGGATTTTAGCGAAAATTTTGAACTGAAAAGATTTATTCCGGAAAGTGAAAAAATTGCGGGAGAGTTGGCTCAAACGGATTTTGTTGACGGGGTAAGTCCGAGAATGGTTGTACAGGCCATGATTGCTTCTTCTGAAACGGGTACCGGGGTGAAGATCCTTGGAGTTGATCCTGAAAAAGAAAAGTTGGTGACGAATCTGTTTACCAAAGTTCCGGAAGGTAAATACTTCGAGGGAGTGAAACGTAATCCGATTCTGATCGGTAAAAAGCTGGCCGGGAAGCTGAAAGTCAAACTCCATTCCAAACTGGTTATCACGCTTCAGGATTCGCAAGGTCACCTCACCAGTGAGGCTTTCAGGGTTTGTGGAATTTACAATGTCGGTAATGGGATGTACGAAGAAATGAATGTGTTCGTGCTGAAATCGGACCTGGCCAGGTTTGTACAACTCGACGAAAGTACTTCGCATGAGATCGTTGTGCATTTGAAAGATCATGGGCAACTCCGGGAAAATACCGAAACTCTTTCAGGAAAATACAAAGATTCGCTGGTTCAGAGCTGGAAACAATTGACACCTGAATTAGGGATACTCAACGAATATGGTAATATTTATATCTATTTCTTTATCGCCATCATTTTGTTGTCGCTTGGTTTTGGCATCGTCAACACCATGTTGATGGCGGTCATGGAACGGGTGAAAGAAATTGGGATGCTGATGGCCATCGGGATGAGTAAATTTCGTGTTTTCTGGATGCTGATGCTCGAAACGGTTCTGCTTACGCTCACAGGTGGATTTTTCGGAATTTTGTTGGGACTGGCGGTTACTTTAGCCACTATGAGATCGGGCATCGACCTGTCTTTTTATGCTGAAGGTCTCGAAGACATGGGCTACAGTTCGTTGGTTTTTCCGGTTGTTGAATTTGAAATGGTTAGTGTAATTGTGATTCTTGTGCTTGTAACCGGACTAATAGCATCCATTTATCCAGCCCGAAAAGCGCTGAAATACAAACCAGCCGAGGCCATTCGGATTGATATGTAGCGAGAAAGTTCCAAGTTTCAAGTTCCAAATTCCAAATTGGTGCTTTGTTGAAAATTTAGGTTTAACCTCAAATTTAATGATATGTCGAAAGTTGAAAGGTTTGAAGATTTGAAAGTATGGCAATTGGCCAGAGAGCTTTGCAAAGAAATTCATAAACTTACAATGAAAGATACATTCCAAAAGATTTTAAACTTGTGGGCCAAGTCAAAGGTTCATCGGGTTCAATCATGGACAACATTGCCGAAGGTTTTGAACGGGACGGGAACAAGGAATTCATTCAGTTTTTATGTATTTCAAAAGGCTCATGTGGAGAAACTCGTTCTCAACTTTATCGTGCAATTGATAATGGATATATTTCACAGGAAGAATTTGATTTTGCATATGAAAAGAGTTTGGAAGCCAGTAAAATGCTGAAAGGTTTTATCATTTACCTCAAAGATTCGGAGTTAAAAGGCAGTAAATTCAAATAGAAAACCATCGCACACCTATACTTGGAACTTGAAATTTGGAACTAATACAAAGTATATGAACGTCATTGAAGTTAAACAACTGGAGAAAATCTATAACGATTCGGAAGTCAAGGTTTTTGCTCTGAACGGTGTTGATTTAAGCATCGAAGAAGGGGAATTTACGGCCATTGTCGGGCCATCGGGTTCGGGAAAAACAACTTTCCTGAATATGCTCGGAGGATTGGATCAGCCCACTTCAGGCCAAATCTCAATCGGCGGAACCGATATCAGCCAATTGTCCTCGTCGCAACTAATCGATTTTAGACTCCATAACATCGGCTTCGTTTTTCAGGCTTACAACCTTATTCCGGTTTTGACAGCCAAAGAAAATGTGGAGTTCATTATGCACCTCCAAAACTGCCCGAAGGATGAACGCGAAAGACGTACGATGTCATTACTGAAATCAGTGGGACTTGAAGGCCGTGAAAACAGCCGCCCCAATAAACTTTCAGGAGGACAGCAGCAGCGTGTGGCAGTGGCCCGTGCACTGGCTTCAAAACCTAAATTTGTGCTGGCTGACGAACCAACTGCCAACCTCGACAGTAAATCGACCGAAAACCTGCTCGAAATTATGGAGGATCTCAATAGAAAAGAAAAAATTACGTTTGTATTTAGCACACACGATCAAAGGGTGGTCAACAAAGCCCGCAGGGTTATCACGCTCGAAGACGGGAAAATTATCAGTGATGTGAGGAAGTAGTAGTGAGCATAGGGCAAGGAGAATGGAAGCTGAAAGAAGTGTTCAGTCGCAGTTCTCAGAAAATAAAAACCGCGTAGCGGTGAAAGTATGGTAGTTCAATAGTACCCAAAGCGACCAATCGTCCGCACGAAAGTGATCAAAAAAACGCCAATCTATTTTCGGACGAGATGGATATATCGCAGGATAACGCAATGCCAAAAATTGAGATGCAAAAAATACTCATCATACTGTTGACAAGCCTTATAGGTATTGGCTCTCCGGAAAAACAATCGGAAGAAAAATTGTGGCCTCCGGAATTACTCACTGCCAAAAATGCCGCCTACCTGAACGAACTGGAGAAAAATGTCATTTTTGAACTAAACAAAGTCAGGAGTAATCCAAAACAATTTGCTGAAGAATACCTGGAAGAACTTAGGACTGCATACGATGGCAAACTCTATACCTACCCGGGACAAAATCCGGTACAATCACAAGAAGGCATTCGACCTCTTTTGGAATGTATTCAGGTATTGAAGCAAACAGAGCCCATGCCGATATTGCAACCCGCCGAAGGATTGGCCAAAGCGGCAACCGATCTGGTAGCCGATCAGCAACTTAACGGAGGGATTGGACATATTACCCGAAATGGCCTGACACCCCAAAACAGGATCGAAAAATTTGGGGAATGGGACATTTGTTTGGCGGAAGTCATTACCTATGGAAGTTTCGAGGCTCGGCAAATCGTAATTGCCCTGCTCATCGACGATGGCGTTCCCGACCGTGGCCACCGGAAAAACATTCTAAATCCGTGTTTCCGGTTTGCAGGCGTTGCTACCGGAACTCATTCCGATTACCTGTCGATGTGCGTGATTGATTATGCCGGCGATTACAAAACTAAGTGAGAAATAAGGAAAAGGGAAAATAGGAATACAAGAAACCAACCATATGCATAGGTCAAACTACATCCGACTTCTGGTTATTTTTCTGCTCTTTCAACCGCTTCGGGCCTTCGTTCAGGAGAGCAAAGTGAGCTTTAACGGTTATGTGAAAGAATTGTACATGTTTTATTCGCCTGAAAATTCGATTTCAGGAACTGATCTGGATTATCTGACCACAAATATTATTCACAACCGGCTAAATTTCAAATGGTATACCAGCAAAAAACTGACGACTGTTTTTGAAATGCGGAACAGGCTCATATTCGGAAATCTGGTAAAGGATTTTCCTGATTATAGGGCAATCGTTGATGTTGATAACGGGCTGGTCGATTTGTCGTGGATTTCTGCAAAAAGCAAAAGCTGGTTTGTACATTCCATGATTGACAGGGCTTATCTGGATTATTCCTCCGGAAAATGGCAAATCCGCGCAGGCAGGCAAAGGGTAAACTGGGGCATAAATTTGGTTTGGAATCCCAATGATATTTTCAATACATTTTCCTATTTCGATTTCGACTACGAAGAACGACCCGGAACCGATGCAGTTCGAATTCAGTATTATGCCGGAACGACTTCATCGGCTGAACTGGTATATAAACCCGGACACGACAGCATTCAATCGGCTTTTGCGGGAATGTACCGTTTCTCGAAATGGGATTACGATTTTCAATTTCTGGGCGGCCAGGCTGGTGAAGACTGGGTAGTGGGCGGCGGTTGGTCGGGTGATATTTATGGAGCCGGCTTCCGGGGCGAGTTAACACATTTTGAGCCCAGAAATGTAAATTCGATCCGATCAACGGTCGCTTCCATCTCGGCTGATTATACCTTTAAAAACAGCCTTTATCTTCATGCCAGTTTCCTTTACAACAGTAACGGTAAAAAAGGAAAGGCCGGTGGCATGGATGTCCTTTTTAATCCTGATTTGTCGGCCAAGCAGCTGTCATTTGCCCGTTATTCGCTTTTCGGACAAACTTCCTTTCCAATTACACCATTGTTTTCGGCCAGTTTCTCCGGAATTGTTAACCCATTGGATGGTTCGTTTTATGTTGGCCCGGCTCTGACATACTCATTATTGAGTAACCTGGAACTCATGCTCACCGGGCAACTCTTCTTTGGAGATTCAGGAACTGAATTTGGCGATATTGGCCGGATTGCTTTTGGAAGGTTGAAATGGAGTTTTTGATTTGCAATTATTATGTTGTATCTTTCGATGGTAAAACTATAAACCCCCGCCCCCATGAAAGAATACCTGATGCTTCTTATTTCTCCTTCAAAAGCACTCGATAAGCTGAATGATGAATACCGCGATCCTCTGGTTCAATATTTGATTGGAACTAGTATACTTGCAGTAATTTCACTTCCTAAATTCCTCGCAATGCTTTTGAATAATCCCAACGGATTAGCTGTAATACTTGGATATTTGATAGTAATCGCACTGATATATTTCCCATATACCTATGGAATTGGTTTTATCTATTGGATCATTGCAAAAGGATTCAATGGAACATCGAGTTTTATTGAAACAAGAAACTTGATTCTTTACACCACTTTGCCATTGGTTTTAAACACTTTCATTTCTGTTCCCTATCTCATAATCGGACTTATTAAGAAAGATGCAGGAATAGTTTTACATTATAATTACCTGACGAATCTGATTTTTTGGTTCTTTAGTTTCAGAATATTGATGGTTGGGTTTGCGAAATACAACAAGTTTAACTGGACAATAACATTAATTGCTCACCTGATTGTAACATCAGTTTTGGGTGGTTTGGTCTATCTTCTGCTCCAATTAAAAAGATAGCGTTTATTCAGATCTTTAATAGGATCAAATTTGGTGATATTAGACGGATTGCTTTTGTCCGGCATATAGAAACTTCATGAGTATGGGTTATTTCCCTGTTCAGAATTCAATGTACACTATTGGGGTATTTATTTTAATTTAGTGGTTTAAAATCTGTTGACCTATGGATAAAGAAGCCATCTTTAAAAAACTGAAATTTGGTTTTTCCGATCAAAATCTGATTGTAAATGCTCCTGAAGAATACCTTGATATTCTGAAAGGAGCCGAATTTGATCGATCAGCGGATGATGCAAAAATGGGGAGCTATGGTTTTGTGCAGGTTTTTGCTTCGTCGCAGTCCGAAATGGAGACGCTCATCAAAAACGTAGGGAAAGCTGGAAAGTATGATTGCATGTTTTGGGCTTGCTACCCAAAAGGTTCAGGAAAACTAAAGTACGACCTGAACCGGAATACTGTTTGGGATGCGCTTGGATTGATCGGTTTACGTCCCGTTACTCAAGTTGCCATCGACGAAAAATGGAGCGCTTTGCGTGGACGTGACCCGGAATTGGTAGGTAAATAAAACACAAATACAAATAGAAATGAAAAACATCGTATTAACTTTAATAATAACAATCGGTATGTCAAGTTCTTGTGCCAGTCCATCAGGGCAAACAATCCCTTCAGAAAAAAATAATTGGAAAACTACTTTGGCTGAAGAATTACCACTTTTAGGTCACCGCAACTGGATTTTGGTGGTGGATAAAGCTTTTCCGGCGCAGAATGCTCCCGGAATTCATGTGGTAAATACTGGCGAAGAACTTTTACCAGTTTTGAAATATACGCTGGACCAAATTTCGAAGTCAACCCATGTTAAACCAATCATTTACACCGATAAGGAATTGAATTTTATCACTCCTGAACTGGAAGCAGGAATTGAACCTTTTAAAAAGTCATTGCAGGAAGCACTTAACGGAGCCGAAGTGCAAACCATTTTACACGATTCTGTCTTTACTAAAATCGACGAAGCTTCGAAGCTTTTTAAAGTTCTGGTGCTGAAAACTGAAGGAACCATCGCCTATTCATCCGTGTTTTTAAATTTGGATTGTAAATACTGGGGAGGCGAGAAGGAAAATGAGTTACGTCAGGCAATGAAGGAAAAGTAATAATCTGATCAGTTTGCCAGACTTCCCTGGCATATCAACCGAAATTGAGTGGGTGTTTGTCCGGTTTGCTTCCTGAATTGGGTTGAGAAATAATCGATCGATTCGAAACCCAGATCAATAGCGATTTCCTTGATGGTTTTATTCGAGACTGACAGCATTTCTTTCGCTTTCTGGATTTTCAACTGGGTGATGTATTGTGCAGGAGCCAATCCGGTATATTGCCTGAACATCCGGCGAAACCAGGTGTAGCTCATATTCAGTGAGGCTGCAATTTCTTCCGGCAAAAGTGGTGTGTTAATTTTTTCGCGGATGATCAAACGTGCCTTGTCAATTTTTTTTAGTACATCCTTGTCTTTCCAGTTTTTATCTTTTTCGCGGTAAAAAAGGTAGGCCAGCAAATGAATGACCATGCCGGATAAAAGTTGTTGATATCCCGGACGTTCATTGTTGCTGACGTTCAGTATCTTTTTGTATAGATTGACAATTTCTTCATCATAGCCAATTTCCAATACCGGATTGCTGACTGATATATTATTGTCAGTCAGCCAGCCTGATGGATATTTTCCGTTAAAACCGACCCAATAACTTTCCCAGCCAATCGATTCGTCAGGCCGGTAAGTATGCCACTCGCCCGGAAACAGAAAGATGACCGATCCCTCTCGTACTTCAGTGGCCTGCATGTTTTTGGATGCAAAATGTCCTTTTCCCTGAGTAATGTATAATATCTGAAACTCCTGCAACACCCGCCCTCGCTCGAAATTGAAACAGTAGCCTTGTGGGTGACCACTTGTTGGATAACTGGCATGTAGAGGTATCGATTCAAATCCAATGGTATTTACGTTCAAATTCAAGAGACCTTCTTTTTCACTTACAGTGAGATATCTTATTTCCGAGTTTTGGATATGTTGCATAATAGATGAATAGTGTCAAAAATCAAAGTTTTTCGGTCAGATTTGAAATATTTTATCAGCTAATATATTAATATCTTGCATCATCGACAAATTGATCAGAAACGACATTCTGTGTCAAATTTTCTGATTGGCACCTAAACCAACAAAACCGTATAATCATGAACCGATATTCTTTCCTGATTTTTACCCTGATCATTGCTTTTTGTTCATGTACGACCAGTGAAAACACCATTTTGTCGGTGCAAAATCTGAAATCCACCATTAATGAACAATCCACAGTAACCCTGAAATTGAGTTCTTTTTTTAGCTGGCAAATCAGTTCAGAACACCGGAATCAGTTGCAGTCTGCATACCAAATTCTGGTGGCAGAAAATCCGGATAACTTGAAAACTTCGAAGAATATTCTTTGGGATTCCGGAAAAATAAATTCCGACAAGTCTGCTCTGGTTTTGGCAGATGGCCTGGAATTAAAATCGGCTCAATCCTATTTCTGGAAAGTGAAAGTTTGGAATCAGGACGGAAAAGAATCGGAATGGAGTGAACCAGCCAATTTTAGAACCGGATTATTTTCGGAGTCAGACTGGGCTGGCGCCAAATGGATTGGATATAATGATTTGTCCGCTGCTAAACGAATGGTTCCTGGTGTGCATGGGAATGGTGATAAATTAGGAGATAAATGTGTTGACCGACCTGTAGTTCCATTGCTACGAAAAGAATTTGAAGTTTCTGAAAATCCGGAATCAGCAACCTTATACATCAGCGGACTGGGACAATATGAAGCTTCTATAAACGGCGAAAAGGTAGGTAATGCGTTTTTAACTCCGGGCTGGACCAATTACGATAAAACTGTTTTTTACAATTCGTACGATGTTACTTCCATGATTAAAACCGGCAAAAATGCGGTTGGAGCTATCGTTGGGAATGGTTTTTACAACATCAACCGCGAACGTTACCGCAAACTGGTGATTGCCTATGGCGCGCCCAAACTGATCGCCCAATTGCTGATCAGGTACAAGGATGGAACTGAAAATATTGTGGTTTCCGGAGCCGACTGGAAAGCAGGTCCGTCGCCGATTACATTCACCAGCATCTACGGAGGTGAAGATTACGATGCCCGTTTGGAGCAAGCCGGATGGAATCGGGACAGTTTCAATGATCAGTCATGGCAACAGGCCATATTGGTCACTCCTCCCTCCGGAAAACTCACGGAAGAAAAGGATTATCCGCTCGAAATAAAAGACACGTTTTCTGCAAAGACAATCAAAAAACTGAGTGACGGAGCCTACCTCTACGATTTTGCACAGAATGCTTCAGGAATTGTAGAAATAAAAGTGCAAGGAAAGAAAGGACAGGTTGTGCGTTTAATTCCTTCGGAATTGATTACCAAAGACGGTCAGCCTAATCAAACAGCATCAGGCTCGCCATATTCGTTTTCGTACACACTGAAAGGGAATAACGAAGAAGTTTGGAGACCACGCTTCACTTATTATGGTTTGCGCTATGTGAAAGTGGAAGGCGCTGTTCCTGCATCAGAAAAAGTTGCGACTGATGCTGTGCGGATGATCGATATGAAATTGTTGCACAACCGGAATTCTACACTACAGACCGGTACTTTTTCATGTTCAAACGAATTGTTCAACCGTACATTCGAATTGATCAACTGGGGAATAAAAAGCAACCTGCAAAGTGTGCTGACTGACTGTCCGCACCGCGAAAAGTTGGGTTGGCTCGAACAAACTTTCCTGATGGGAAGTGCGGTTCATTACAATTTCGATCTGTACCAATTGTATAGTAAGCAGGTAAACGACATGGTGGAAGCCCAGCTTGATAATGGTTTGGTTCCGGACATTGCTCCTGAATATGTGACTTTTGATGGTGGGTTCCGTGATTCGCCTGAATGGGGAAGCGCCGCCGTGATTTTGCCATGGATGATTTATCAGTGGTATGGCGATGCTTCTGTGATGGCGAAAGCCTGGCCGATGATGGTTCGTTATGCCGATTATCTAAAAAGAAAATCGGACAATCACATTTTATCGCACGGACTGGGCGACTGGTTCGATCTTGGTCCCAAACAACCGGGCGAAGCACAACTTACCCCCAAATCGCTCACTGCCACCGCCATTTATTATTACGATCTGAAACTGCTAATAGAAATGGCAAGCATACTAAATAAAAACGACGAATATAACCGGCTGGTTGACTGGGCAAATGAGGTGAAAACAGCGTTCAATACCGAATTTTTCAATCCTGAAACCGGAGTAATTTCAACCGGAAGCCAGACTGCGATGGCGATGCCACTGTGTGTTGGATTGATTGATGAGCAATATCAGGCTAAAGTCATGCAGAACCTTGAAGATTCGATACGTGCACAGGGGAAACCGCTCACAGCTGGCGATGTGGGGTTTCATTATCTGGTCGAGGCCTTAACCAATGGCGGAAAATCGCAACTGTTGTATGAAATGAATGCCCGTGACGATGTTCCGGGATATGGCTATCAACTTAAAAAAGGAGCAACTGCTTTGACTGAATCGTGGCCAGCATTGGAGAATGTTTCAAACAACCATTTGATGTTGGGGCATCTCATGGACTGGTTTTACAGCGGATTGGGAGGGATCAGCCAGAGTAAAACTTCGATGGCTTACAAGGAAGTGGTGATTAAACCCGAAATGGTTGGCGACCTCACCTGGGTCAAAACCAGTTACCAATCGCCTTACGGACAAATTCGTTCTGAATGGGAAAAGGCAGGAAGAAACGTGAAAATGAATGTCTCGATACCGGCCAACTCAACAGCATTGGTTTATATTCCATTTACAGCTGGATCAATAATCAAAGAAGGGGGAAAAGATATTTCAACCGTAAATGAAATTGAAGTGATCGCCGAAGAAAACGGACGAAAAGTAGTCAGGATTGGTACCGGCGAGTATGAGTTTGAAAGCCCTATCTCCATCCCTTCCCCCAAATAGGGAAGGACGTTTGGGCGATGGAGATATAGTATGTCTGGTCTTTGAAGAACAGCGGTGACTCCAGAGGAGTCAAATATGAATAGCCCCGGCTTTTAAGCCGGGGTAGAATAAAGGGCAAAATACAAGGCGCATCTATAATTCAAGTTTGAAACATTAATTCTGTATGCGCCGCAAAGGAAATCTAAATAAATGCAAAAAATATCCGATACAATGAAAAATAAACTATCATTTCTGCTTGCTCTTTTTTTGTTCTCGATAGTTCTATCTGCGAAAAGGCCAGACAATCCAAAAATCACTGTTGCCGCTTATTATTTCCCGAACTACCACACCGACGATCCCCGAAACATTCAAAACAAAGGCGTAAACTGGTCGGAATGGGAATTGGTAAAAGCCGCTCAACCCCGATTTCCGGGACATGATCAACCCAAGGTTCCGTTTTGGGGATATACCGACGAAAAAGACCCGAAGGTGATGGAGCAGAAAATCAAAGCAGCTTCGGATTACGGTATTGATTGTTTCATTTTCGACTGGTACATGTACGAAGATGGTCCTTTCCTGAACCGCTGTTTGGATGAAGGTTTCCTGAAAGCGAAAAATGTGGATAAAATCAAATTTGCATTTATGTGGGCCAATCACGACTGGGTGGAAATACATCCTTATACTCGCGGGGAAAAACAAAAATTGCTTTATCCGGGAAAAGTATCGCCGCAGCGGTTCGAAGAAATTGGCGACGAACTGATTGCAAAGTATTTCAATCAGCCTAACTACTGGAAAGTTGACGGCAAACCGTACTTTTCAGTTTATGACATTCAGAAATTTATTGAAGGATTTGGAACTATTGAGGCGACCAAAGCGGCTATGGAACGGCTGAATAAAAAAGCGATTGATGCCGGTTTGAAAGGCATTCACTGGAACATGGTTGCCTGGGGAAACCCAATTCTACCAGTTGAGAAAATTTCAGTCAATTTTACCGACCTGATGAAATCGTTGGGTTTCGACTCTGCAACTTCCTATGTATGGATTCATCATGCAACCCTGTCTGATCGCCAAACCGATTACAACCAGGTACGCGATCAATACATGAGGCATTGGGACAGTGCCAAATTGGAATATCCGATTCCATACTTTCCGAATGTTTCGATGGGTTGGGATTCGAGTCCCCGTTGTGACCTGAAATCGGCGTGGGGAAATTACGGCTACCCGTTTATGAATATCATCGGCAATAATACACCAGAAAACTTCCGGAAAGCCCTGCAGATGACCAAAGATAAATTGTTGGCCAATCCAAACGGTCCACGAATACTGAACATCAATTGCTGGAACGAATGGACCGAAGGAAGCTACCTTGAACCTGATACCAAAAATAAGTTTGGCTATCTGGAAGCAGTGAAAAGTGTATTTAAGTAAAAACCTCTCGTCCGGCCCCTCTTCGAGGAACAGGGGAGTAGAGCGATGGATCGCGAATGGTATTGTATTTAAAGTGAATATGTTGTGAGCATTTGCTGCCTAAAATCTCCCACTTCGGGGGAGATTTAGAGGGGGCTTTAAATTTTAAAGATATGACTAAAGTAGGATTATTTGGAATTGGCCTCGACACCTATTGGGCGCAATTCGGCGGATTGCTCGACAAACTGAAGGCTTATCAGGAACAAATCAAAAACAAAATAGCCGGATTTGGAGTGGAAGTAGCCGATGCAGGGATGGTTGACAGCCCGGTGAAAGCCCGTGAGGCAGCCGATTACCTGAAATCACAGGACGTAGAAATCGTCTTTCTGTACGTTTCAACCTATGCTTTGTCATCAACCGTATTACCGGTGGCTCAAAAACTAAAAGTTCCGGTGGTAATCTTGAATTTACAGCCGGTGGCCGAATTGGATTACGAAGCCTTCAATAAGTTGGGTGATCGTGGTAAAATGACCGGTATGTGGCTCGAACATTGCCAGGCCTGCTCGGTTCCCGAGATTGCCAGTGTGTTTAACCGTTCAGGAATTCAGTACGATCTGGTGACCGGATATCTTCAGGATGAAGAAGCATGGCAAGAGATTGAAGCCTGGACTGAAGCTGCCCGTGTGGCTGCGGCCATGAGAAACAACCGACTAGGAATTCTAGGGCATTATTACGGCGGAATGCTGGATGTTTACACCGACATGACCAAACAATCGGCGGTGTTCGGTACTCACATCGAATTGCTCGAAATGTGCGAATTGAAAAAATATCGAGATGAGGCTACCGGGGCCGAAGTTCAGGCTAAAATTCAGGAATTTAATGCTGTTTTTGATGTTGCTCCGGAATGTGAAATTTTCGAAATCGAACGCGCTGCGCGTACTTCGGTTGCATTGGATAAGCTGGTTAAAAATCGAAATCTAGGTTCGATGGCCTACTATTATGAAGGAGAATCGGGTAACGAATACGAAAATATAGTGACTTCGGTAATTGCCGGAAACACTTTGCTCACTGGCAGAAATATTCCGGTTGCGGGCGAATGCGAAGTGAAGAATGCACAGGCGATGAAAATTATGGCCGAATTTGGCGCCGGAGGTTCGTTCTCCGAATTTTACCTGATGGATTTCAAAGACGATGTGGTAATGCTTGGTCATGATGGACCTGCGCACTTTGCTATTGCAGAAGGGCGCGTCAGGTTGGTGCCGTTGCCCATTTATCATGGGAAACCGGGGAAAGGTTTGTCCATTCAAATGTCAGTAAAATGTGGTCCTGTGACACTACTTTCGGTCGTTGAAGGAAAAGATGGTATATTTTTGTTGATTGCCGAAGGCGAATCGGTTGCCGGACCGGTACTCGAAATCGGAAACACCAACAGCCGCTACCGATTCTCTATTGGTGCAAAGCACTTTATGAACGAATGGTCGAAACAAGGCCCTGCGCACCATTGCGCCATTGGCGTGGGGCAGGTTGCTGATAAAATTGAAAAGCTGGGTAAAATAGCAGGAATTGATGTGGTGAAGATTTGCTAGGAGTGCGAAGGCAGAAGTCGATAATCGCAGGAGGGAACAATACGTATGTCGAAATAACAAAACCGCCGGAAGCACTTGAATTTATTGCACTTCCGGCGGTTTTGCCTGCAAATTTTTATTCTGGCAAACATCATGTTCAAATTCGGTTGGCCCTACTGTTTGACCAATTTTACTACTTGCCTCAATTCTGCCGAATTTACTTTAAGCAAATAAATGCCATTTCTTAATTCACTCAGGTTAATTTTCGAAAGCAGGTCCCCCTTTTCAAAAGTCCGGACTAATTGCCCGTTTATGTTGTAAAGCTGAATAGAAGTACTTTCCAGCGATTTGTACTGAATGAAAACCACGTCAGTAAAAGGATTGGGGAATACCTGTAGTTGTGCTGTCTCAGTCATTTCAGGCTGAAGCGAGGTTGCTCCATAGCTATAGGTCATTCGCGATTGATTCACCCAGTTATTCCCTGTGGTTGACCATTCCATTGTAAGTGTCTGTTTCATTGTAGCGTCGGTGTTATAAGTATAGAAATCTTTCCAGGCATCATTCCATTGGCTTAGAGCCACATTCCAATCTTGCTCCAGGCTTTCTTTCACTGTACCATCTGTATTGTAGGTATTTGTTATCTTCATTTGGTTAATCCAGGCACTATTCTCATATTTTTCCATTAACATCGTCGTGAGTCTTTTTGAACCATCATAGGTATTGGTATATCGGGTCGAGTTTTCCCAGGCATTGGTGGTGGTATTCCAGCGTTGGGAAATGTCTTGGTTTTCGGTTCCGTCGGCATTGTACGTGTACGTGTCCTGATAAGAATTAACCATCTGCATAGTCAATATATTCACCTGCTGATCAACCGATTTGGTGAGCTGACCACTCGCGTTATAGGTATTGGTAGTCATCGAAAAATCCATCCAGTCAGTGTCTAATTTCATTTGCGATTTAAGGGTCAGTACATTTTTCGAAGCATCATAAGTGTAAATTGTTTTCGAGGCATCTTCCCACACTTTTAAATCGACATCCCACATTTGCATAATAGTGTAATTAATCGTCCCGTTAGTGTTTAGGGTGTTCGTTGAAACCGTCATTTTATCCCAGACTGAAGTGGTGGAATTCCACTCGTCGCCGGTAAATTTGAGGATGCGACCGTTACTGTCGAAGGTATTTGCCATGCGCATGGTATTTACCCAGGCACCATTTTTCCAATCCTCCATAATCAGGGTTGTATAATTCTGAGATGAAAGATTGAATGAAAAACAAAGACAAAACAAAAAGGTGTAAATGATTGATTTCATAGGTTTTAGTTTTATATGTGTTTTGTACTCAACGCAAATGAAAAAATAAAGTTTAGATTTAAGTTCATTATTTTTTTGTGACAATAAATCACTGAAGCAGAAAGCATAACTACTCTTGATGTTCGTGCAATGTGATAAGGCCCCAGTGAAGAATTGCCATAAAAAATGACTTATAGGAAATTATGCTTAACCTGTTGTGTGAAATTAAGATATAAACAAGATGTCGTACATAAATCTGAAATTAGTATTTTATATAAACCGATACAAACCAATGCTGCATCCCCATACTCGAAATTATTACTATTCTGTTGACTGGTAAATTTTTACCCTGAAGTGAAAATAGCAATAGTATGACTTTTCTTTTTGAGTAACTTTGAGCTATTAAACCTTAAAACAAACGATATGGGACTTTTTTCAGCATTAATGGGTAACGCGGGAGTTGTTAGCCAGGATGAATTAATCCGTGATTATGGAAAACTTTTAACTGAAGGTGAAGCGATCGATTTGGGGTTCAAGCTAATTCGTGATACCTTCATTTTCACCAATAAACGACTCATTTTGGTTGATAAACAAGGCTTGACCGGAAGCAAAACCGAATATCTGTCGATTAACTACAAACAGATTTCAAGATTCAGTGTTGAGACAGCCGGAACTTTTGATTTGGAAGCAGAACTTAAAATCTGGATTTCGAGCGAAACAGTGCCCAGTATCACTAAAAAATTCAATAAATCGACCAATGTGTATGATGTGCAAAAAGTTCTGGCACACCATGTGTTGAAATAGGATGACTATGACAAATCACCGAATCAAACTACTTCTTTATTTTATTCTGCTCATGTTTTTTTGGTCGCCTGTTTCAACTCTAGGTGGTATCTCAAAGTTTCGTGTAATCGCTTTTTATACGGCGCAAAACGATCAGGCGCATATCAGTTTTGTGCACGAGGCCAATCATTGGTTTTCGAAGGTGAGCGCAAAAAATCATTTTAGCTACGAATCGACCAGCGATTGGACCAAACTAGATGCGGAAACCCTTTCAAAATATCAGGTTGTAATCTTTCTGGATACTCGGCCTGACTTACCCGATCAGCGAAAAGCTTTTCAGGAATACATGGAAAAAGGCGGGGCGTTCATCGGATTTCATTTTAAGACCTTTGCGTTAACCCATTCTGATTTTCGGCAAAACTGGGACTGGTATCATGAAGAGTTTTTAGGTTCGGGCGAGTATGAAAGCAATACATGGAGGCCAACTTCGGCAATCCTGAAGGTTGAAGACCGGAAGCATCCTGCAATGAAACATCTACCTGAGAAATTCACCGCATCGCCAAACGAATGGTACCGCTGGAAAAATGATTTGCGTACCAATCCCGACATTAAAATTCTGGCATCCATCGATTCTTCCAGTTTCCCGTTGGGCACTGGCCCGAAACCCCATGAAATCTGGCAGTCCGGTTATTATCCTGTGGTGTGGACCAACACCAAATACCGGATGATTTACATCAACATGGGGCACAATGACATTGACTACGAGCACAATTCGAAAAAAGATTTGTCTTTTACTTTTACAAATGCAATTCAAAATCGTATGATTATTGATGCATTGTTGTGGTTGAGTAAGCGGAAATAAACACTCTGAAATAACTTGTTTAGTTGATCCCGATGGAAGTCTAATCATTGTGTCCATCACTGAAGCACATGCTTTTTGGTTTGATTCAGGATAAAACATCGGAGTTTGTCACTTTCACAAAAAATAGTTTTTATTTTTGAATCCGAATAATTTTCAACTCATTCAAGTTTCGTTTAGCTCATGAATTCAGCAAGTCTCAAATCGAATCAGCTTCAGGATGCCTGGAGTAATTTTAAAGGAGGTGATTTTGCCTCTCTTGGATTTTTTTTTGAGACCTATTATCAGGAATTATTTTACTATGGAATTAAAATAGTTGCCATGCCCGAACTGGTAAAAGATACCATTCAGGATTTATTTGCTGATGTTTGGGAACGCCGAAATACAATGGTTTCGGTCGAAAATTTCAAAGCTTACCTTATTATTTCGCTCCGGCGCGAGTTGGTTCACCGAATAAGCCGGATACGGAAAGAATCATCTTCGGAAGCACTAACCTCACTTCAGTTTTCCTTTTCACCTGAAGACTTTTTGATTTCTGATGAAGATAACAGGAATCATACACGGTTGCTTTCACAAAGCATGGAAGGGCTTACTGACAGGCAACGCGAAGTAATATTACTTCGATTCTTTCATGGACTCGAATTTCACGAAATCAGTCAGGTTTTAGGAATGAATATTCAGAGCGTTCGGAATCTGTTGTTTCGTGCCCTCGATAAAATTCGTAAAGATATGTCTGATCAAGGTGTTACAGGTGTTGAAAATGTTGAAATGTTCCTTTTTGCCATATTCAGGAAAAAAAGTTAAAAAAAATCTTTTTATGTGAGTATAAAAGAGCAGGATTTACTCTTTATATAAAAACAAAGAGTAATGAGACAATGGAATCAGGACATTTTTGAAGAATTAATTTCCAATACTCAATTTGCGGCCTGGGCAAAGGGAGGGGATCAAACGAATGATGAGTATTGGAATTCCTGGGAGAGCAATCATCCATTTTATATCGTTGAGTTTCGCGAAGCAAAAAGGATAGTAAAAAGCCTGCGCTTCACTGGGGTTGATATTAACCAGGATAATCTCAAGTATCTGTGGGCTAAAACTTCAGAAAGAATTCAACACGGAAAACCATCCAACAGATTTCATCATTTCATTTTGCAGCTTACTAAAGTTGCTGCAGTATTGTTGTTGCCGGCCATGTTGGTTTCTGCCTGGTTATTATACAGTCAATACAATCTTACCCAAAAATATTCGAATTTAATTCAGGATAAGCACGAACAAAAAGTTACTGTTGTTGCTCCCATTGGCGCCCGTATTTTGGTTGATTTACCAGACGGATCAAAAGCATGGCTCAATTCAGGATCCGAAATCACATACCCAATTATTTTCAATAATGCTGAAAGACGCGTGAACCTTACTGGTGAAGCCTATTTTAAAGTTCAGAAAAGTGAAACGCCATTTTATGTCAACAGTCTGGGACCTGAAATTAAAGTATATGGAACAGAGTTTAATGTAAATTCTTATGACGATGAAGAGATGGTGACCATCGCCCTGGCAGACGGTAAAATATCGTTGGATGTGAATGGAAAAGAAGAATTTTTGTCGCCGGGACAGGTATCTTTCTTCGATAAAAAAAGAGGCAGCGCTGCGACTGTAAACTCTGAAGTAAATATCTACAGCGGCTGGCGTGAAGGGAAATACATTTTCATGGACACTCCACTTTCCTCTATTTTGCGTATTCTGCAGCGGCAACACAATGTAAATATTCAACTGATGAATCCTGAATTGGGTAACTACCGGTATAAATTATCGATAAACAACGAAAGTTTGGAGCAGATTCTTAACCTGTTGTCCTTGTCGGCTCCAATCAAGTATAATTACAAACACAAGGCTTTAAAAACTGACGGCACTTACGAAACTGATAACATTGAAATCAGTGCTGATAAAACCAGAATCATTAAAACTAAATAGTATTGCCTATGAATGAAAAAAATGCGGGAAATGCTCGAACATAACCCGCATCTGTAATTGAAAATTTAATTAATCGTACTAATTAATCGTTACAAAACTATGAAAAAAATCGCACCTAAAGGTTTGTCGGTGAGCGCAAACCTGAAAAAACTTTTATTAATTATGAAACTCGCTATCTTCCTGATGGTATTTACTGTTCTCCAGTCGCTGGCCGGAACGGTACTTTCCCAAACTTCGGCTTTAACCTTGAATGTAAAGCAGGCTAAGGTTGAAGAAATATTGCTTCAGATCGAAAATCAGAGCAATTACGTATTTCTCTACAACAAAGACCTGATTGATGTGGAAAAAACAGCTACAATAAATGTAAAAAGCGCTTCAGTTGATGAGGTGCTGGAACTACTTTTTGAAGGATCGAACATTAATTACAAGTTGGTTGGCCGTCAGATTGTACTATCTCCTGCATATTCGGTACAACAGAAAAAAATGACAGGAAAGGTTACCGATAAAAACGGGGAGCCCCTTCCCGGTGTTTCTATTGTGGTGAAAGGAACCACAAACGGAACCATAACAAGTATTGATGGAACTTTCGAATTGGGCAAAGTTGAAGATAACTCAACGCTCGTATTTTCATTTGTCGGTATGACATCACAGGAAATTAGAGTTCAGGGCAAATCTGTTGTCAATGTTGTACTGGAAGAAGAAACAACAGGACTTGATGAAGTAATCGTTATCGGGTATGGTACTGCGAAACGTCAGGACTATACTGGTTCGGTAAGTTCATTAAAAATGGAAGGCTCAGCGGTTTCGTTGATTCCCAACCTCAATGCTCTGGAATCGTTAAAGGGAAATGTGGCTGGTTTGAGCATTGGAGCCACCAATTCTGCCGGAGGTCAGCCTTCGATGGAAATTCGTGGTCAAAACTCAATTAGTGGCGACAATAATCCTTTAATTGTGTTGGATGGAGTCATTTATTTGGGAAGCTTGAGTGACATCAATCCCAATGATATTGCAACCTATGACATTCTGAAAGATGCCGTTTCAGCAGCAGCATATGGATCCCGTTCTGCCAATGGGGTAATCGCTATTACCACTAAAAAAGGAAAAACAGGGAAACCAGTTATCACATTCAATACTTCGGGTGGTATTCAGACCTGGCAAAATCAGCCGGTTATGATGAAAGGCGAAGAGTGGATTAATGTGGTTAATGCCCGTAATAAATATGCTGCAGGTTCCACTAACTGGATGAAAACCGGTGAATTGGCTAATCTGGCTGCAGGAAGTGAAACCAATTGGCTTGATCAGGTAACCCGAACAGGTGAAATTCAGGATTACCAGATTGCAGTCTCAGGTGCAGTTGATAATTTAAATTACTATGTTTCGACTTCGTATAATTCAAATAAAGGAATTATTGTAGGCGATGATTTCTCCCGCATTTCCTTGTTAGGTAAAATTAATACCACTATCACCAATTGGTTAAAAGTTGGTGTCGATGCAAGTTATTCCAGAAGAGACTATTCTGGTTTCGCGGCCAGTGTAGGCGAAGCACAAACCATGTCGCCTTATGGTGTAATGTTTCGTGACGATCAGGGTAATCTGGAGAAATATCCATACACTCAATCAGCTATAAACCCATTATGGGGAGTTGATGACAATACCCGCGACAATATGGATATTCGCAATAATTACCGGCTGAATGCTTATGCCGTAATTGATGCTCCCTGGGTTAAAGGCCTGAATTACCGGATCAATGTTTTGACCAATCTGGATAATAATCAATCGGGCAACTTTACCAACGAAAACTACTACATTAAAGAAGGAGAAGGTTTGGCAAGATATGAGCCTGCCACCATAGTTGGCTTCCTGTCTACAGCAAACGGTAATGTTGATAATAATAAAACTTTCAGTTATGTTTTTGACAATATTCTGAATTATAGAAATACGTTTGGGAAACATACTGTTGAAGCCACTGCTGTTGCCACACGCGATTATCGCCGTTACGAGCAGATAAATTCTACCGGATCCGATTTTGCCGGCAATGGAAATACTACGCTTGGAATGTGGGGACTTGCAAAGGCAACGGTACAAAAGGTTATTATGAATATTGACGAACGTGCCAATATTGGATATTTAGGACGTGGAAGCTATTCATATAACGATAAATATTTCTTTACCGGATCATATCGTCGTGATGGGGCTTCAGTTTTTGGATCCAATAAGAAATGGGGAAATTTTGCCGCCGCTGGTGCTGCATGGAAAATTTCGAACGAAGCCTTCATGCAGGGAATTGAACAGCTTAATAGTCTGAAATTGAAATTGTCGTGGGGACAAAATGGGAACCAGGGTACCGGTCCTTATGGAACTTTGTCTACCATAGCCAATGGAACTTCGGGTGATAGCCGTTATGAATATTCCAATGCACAGGGAAAAATTAACTACGGATTGTACCAGAATGCTCTGGGTAACTCCGACCTGGGTTGGGAATCTACCAATACATGGAATACCGGTTTCGAATCAGCATGGTTAAATAACCGCATATTTGTTGATTTGGATGCCTACTTCTCAAAGACCACCGATCAGATTTTTGTGCGCAATATACCGGTGATGACTGGTTTTAAGACTATTAAAACCTCAATGGGACAGGTAAATAATAACGGTGTTGAAATTACCATCAGAACTGTTAATGTGAAGAGTAAAGATTTAACCTGGAATACTTCGGTTACCTATTGGATGAACCGAAACAAACTGGTAAAGCTTTACGGTGACGATAAAAATGGTGATGGTATTGAAGATGACGATATTGCAAATTCATTGTTTATCGGGAAATCTTTAAGTGCCATTTATGGTTACGAACAGGATGGTATTGTTCAGACTGAAGATGCAGATTACATCGCATTGACAGGTGCAGCACCCGGTGCCCCCAAATACAAAGACCTTGATGGTGTTGCCGGTATCACAGCAACCGACCGTAAGATTCTGGGCTACGGAAAGGAAAATTTCAGGCTGAACATGAGCAATAGTTTGACTTATAAAAACTTCGAACTGTATGCCATGCTTACAGGTACTTTCGGAGGAAATAATTACTTTCTGAAAAGTAACACCGCTGCATATATGACTTCAGGAACAGGACGTTTTAACGACAACATGACATCAAAAACATACTGGACTCCGGAGAATAAAAATAATGTTTACCCATCGGCTTATTTTGCCGGTGACGGACGCTACCTGGCACTTCAGTCTCGCGGATTTGTAAGGGTTCAGGACGTGTCGTTGTCTTACACATTTGATCAGTCATGGGTGAAAACTGCTAAGATCAATGCATTGAAAGTATTCTTCAGCGCTAAGAATCTGGCTACAATTACCAATTGGTTCGGCGGCGATCCGGAAGTCGGAACTCCTGTTCGGGAGAATACCTTCCCGGTTCCTTCCACCTATTCCATTGGTGCAAATATTAGTTTCTAATCTTTCTTAAAACGACTTCAATATGAAAAAGATAAAATATATAGCTGGTATCTGGTTCCTCCTTCTCCTGATGAGTATGGTAAGCTGCGAATCAGACAAAGAATTCCTGACTGAAGATCCTCAGACATTTTACACGGTTGACAATGCGTTCTCAACCTCCGCACAGGTAGACCAGGTTTTGGTTTCGATTTATTCTCATTTGCGCGATTTGTGGGCAAATCCAAATGAACAAGGATGGATTTTTGTATTCCGTGGCAACGGTACCGATATGTTTGATGTGGCTAGTATACGCCGTGGAAATACATTTAATAACTATGGTGTTATCAATCCTGATAATGGCTCTTTCTACGAAAATTATACCACTTGGTACTATGTAATTTCGCGTGCAAATTTGGCTCTATATGCTTCCGAACTTCCTCAGATTTCGTGGTCTTCTCCTGCCGAAAAAGCTTATGCAGTGGCTCAGGCAAGATTTTTCCGCGCTTTTGCATACCGTAATCTGGCCGAATTATTTGGTGGAGTGCCTATTGTAACCGATATTTCAACAACTCCCAAATACGATTTTAAACGTGCAACCCGGGTTGAAACCTATCAGTTTGCCATTACAGAAATGGAAGCTGTTGAAGCTGACCTTCCTGAAACAACTACTTTAGGTGGCCGCGTTGTAAAAGGCGCTGCCCAGCACAACCTTTGCGAACTCTACCTTGCTTTGGGAACTCAGTTGGCAGCCGATGGCAAAGCCAGCGAAGCTTCAGCAGCATATGCCAAATCAATTAGTTTTGGTAATAAAGTAATTGACGGTGGAACATACTCGTTGATGAAATCCCGTTTTGGATCCCGTAAAAGTGCAGCAACAATTGCAGTTAATGTTTATCAGGCCGGAAGCGCTGCTGCTCCGGTTGATACAGTCTTACAAACAGCAAATCATTACTGGGACCTGTTTCAGGAAGGTAATGTAAACTATCAGGATGGAAACAAAGAATGTATCTGGGCAATGCAGGTTGATTATGCTGCATACAAGGCCGAAGACAAACGCTCTAAACTGCCTTATTCGCGTACTTACGGAGCTGTTTTCCGCGATGGTGTAAAAAACCACATTACCGGAACTCTTGAAGATGTTGGCGGGCGTGGTATTGTACAGATTATGCCAACCATGTACACCCGTGATGGCATTTATGCTGATAAGTTTGGTGACGACATGCGCAATTCTGATATTGTTCTTCGTCGTCGGTTTAAAGGGAATGTTGCTGCATCTGCGTATTTCAAAAAGATTGTTCCTTGGAGCGAAATGTATAATGGAAGTACCGATGCAACAACCAATAAAAACAACAGTAGTTTATGTTATCCAATCTCCTGTAAAATTGCTACCGATAAATACACCGGTTTGCCAGATGGCGAAAATTTGAGCAACCTGTTCCGCGACGATTATTTTATCCGTTTGTCGGAAACCATTTTATTGCGTGCCGAGGCTAAACAACGCAGCGGCGACAAAGCAGGTGCTGCTGCCGACATCAACTTGTTGCGCGACCGTGCCAACTGTACCTACAAAGTTACCGCTGCTGACATGGACGACAACTTCAATATGATTTTGGATGAGCGTGCCCGCGAACTGGTTTATGAGGAATGTCGCTGGAACACCTTACTTCGGATGGGTGGAACCATTGCGAACGACCGTATCAAAAAATACGCTTACTGGCCCGAAGCACAGGCTACACTTACTTTCAACTATAATTTGTGGCCAATTCCACAAACTGTGATTGATACCAATAAGGATGTGAAACTGGAACAAAATCCTGGTTGGGCTAGTAAATAGCACAAAAAATCTTCTTTGAAAACAGGGACATCTTTCGTTAAGGCTGTCCCTGTTTTTTTACCTTTTGTTTCTGTAAATTTGGAATAAAATCTAAACCACCATGTTAAAACTAACTACAACTTTGTTTGCCCTGCTCGCTGCTTTATTGGTTTCAGGTCAAGCTACCAAATATTCTCTTTTAACTGATCAAACAGTTAAGTACGACGACCTGAAACAATCCTTTTATAACCCACCAGCCGAATCCCGCCTGCGTTGCTATTGGTGGTGGCTCAACAGCATGGCTACCAAAGAATCGATTACCCGCGATCTGGAAGAGATGAAAGACAAAGGCTACGGGGGCGCTTCGCTGGTCGATGCCGGAAGTTCGAATTACCAGGTGGCTGCCAAAACTGCTGCAGGACCTGTATTTATGAGCCCTGAATGGATGGAGTTGTACAAACATGCGGTAAAAGAAGCCGACCGGATTGGCATCGAACTAAGCGTAAACGTGCAAAGCGGCTGGAATCCGGGGGCGCCATCCATCACTCCTGAAATGGCCATGAAAAAAATCGTTTGGTCGGAAGTAGATGTAATTGGTGGAAAAACCATCAGCATGGAATTACCGAAACCAGCAATGAAGCTGATGTACGAAGATGTGCTGGTGCAAGCTATTCCGAAGAAAGAAGAGGTGCCGGTTCAAAATGAAGCCATCGAAAACTGGAAGAAAAAATCGTTTAACGAAAAAATAGGGTGGAAAGGTGTTTATCCATTGCACGAATTGCGCGACGATTATGACGGCAACGGCAAACTAATGGCAGTGAGGAAAGATGAAATTATTGACCTAACCGCGAATTGCAAAAACGGACAACTAAACTGGAATGCACCGGCCGGAGAGTGGACAATCATTCGATACGGATATACGTGCACCGGAGCACGAACATCAACCAACAGCGATGGCTGGGAGGGATTGTCTGTGGATCATCTGAGTCCAGAGGCTTTCGAACTATTTAGTCAAACAGTTATCACTCCACTCATCAAAACTGCTCAATCGGCCGGGAACAGCGTAAAATACCTGCAAACCGACAGTTGGGAAATGGATTTGGTAAGCTGGACTAAAAATTTTCCTGCTGAGTTCAAAAAATACCGGGGGTACGACATTCAGAAATACATGCCCGCTTTGGCTGGAAGAATTGTAGAAAATCGTAGCGAGACCAATCGCTTTTTGCACGACTTCCGCAGAACCATTGGAGATTGTGTCGCAGATAATCATTATCGACTGTTTTATGAACTGGCTCATAAATACGGAATGGGCATTCACCCCGAATCGGGCGGCCCTCACTCAGCTCCGGTTGATGCGCTTGCAGTTATGGGAATCAGTGATTTTCCACAGGGAGAATTTTGGGCGATGGCCAACACCCACCGAATTAAAGACGATGAGCGGCTTTCAGTAAAACAGAGCGCCTGTGTGGCTCACACCAACGGCAAACGGTTTGTGGCCGCCGAAGGTCCAACCAGCATTGGTCCTCAGTGGGAACGTTCGCCAATGGATTTGAAAGTTAATATCGATCGCGTTTTTTGTTCAGGTGTGAACCGAATTGTTTGGCATACATTTACCTCATCGCCCAAAGAGTTTGGTCTGCCCGGAAACGAATATTTTGCCGGAACCCACCTCAATCCAAACGTAACCTGGTGGAAACAATCCAAAGATTTTATCAGTTACCTCGACCGGAATATGTACATGCTTCAGCAGGGTTTGTTTGTGGCCGATGTGCTGTATTATTATGGAGACGATGTTCCGAATTTTGTATTCCTGAAAGAGGATCTTCCGGAGCTAAATTTTGGTTACGACTGGGATAAATGCTCGAAAGATGTAATTCTGAACCGTGTTTCGATAAATGACGGCAAAATAATTCTTCCGGATGGAATGACTTATCGGGTCATGATGCTTCCTCCTGAGAAAGCGATTGACCTTAATGTAATCCGGAAATTGGAACAATTGGTCAAGGCGGGAATGACACTGATTGGTCCACGCCCGACAGAAGTGACCGGATTGACTAATTTTCAACAGGGCGATAAGGAGTTGATTGAAATTGCAGATCGTCTTTGGGCCAAAACTAAAGGCCAAACGATTACAGAGAACAAATACGGGAAAGGCCGTGTCATTTGGGGACAGGATGTCAATCAGGTTTTGGCCGAAATGAACGTGCAACCCGATTTGCAATTTAAAGGTACTCACCCTAAAACAGCGTTAGACTACATTCACCGCAGCACCGGCGATCAGGAAATCTATTTGGTTTCCAATCGTTTCGCTCAGATGAAATACAATGATTTTGAATACCGCTACCTCACAACTTTACCCGATAGGTACGAACAGGTGGAATGTAGTTTCAGGGTAAGTGGCAAAGTGCCTGAAATCTGGAATGCAATTACGGGAGAAACGGAAGAAATCCTGACTTACCGGGAAGAATACGGGCGAACCATTATTCCACTGCTTTTTGAACCTGAAGGATCGAAGTTTATTGTTTTCAGAAATGAGGTGCAAAAGCCTCATATTACTGAAATCAGGAAAGATGGTCAATCTATTTTTCCGGGATTCAGCCTGGAAGTGAAAAAAAATCAGTACATCAATTTCAGGAGAAATAATACGAATGTTACAGCAGAAATTCCGGAACCGGGTGTCTATTCTATCGTTTGGTCTGATGGAAGAACCGAGGAATTAATAGCTGATAAAAAGACAGAACCCATCTGGCTTTTTGGTGATTGGAATATTCGGTTTGATCCAAATTGGGGTGGGCCAACCAATCTAAAAACCAATCTATTGAAATCGTGGACCGATTTTGACGAGCCCGGAATAAAATACTATTCGGGAACTGCCATTTACAGTCAATCGTTCCAGGTAAAGGCACACGAATTGAAGCAAAATAAATTGATCCTTGATTTGGGAAATGTGAAGGAAATGGCTTCCGTGAAAATTAACGATCATCAATTGCAGGTGATGTGGAGTGCGCCTTTCCAATTCGATGTTACTCCATATGTAAAAGCCGGAGCCAACGAACTGGAAGTTGAAGTGGTTAATATGTGGGTGAATCGATTAATTGGCGATGGAAAATTACCGGCAGAACAACGGTTAACGAAAACGAACATCAACAAATTTAACGGACCCGATGCCGAAAAGTATATGCGGGTATCGGGGTTGTTGGGGCCGGTAAAAATCATGTTGGCAAAAGAATATAGTTTGAAATAATTAAAGAATAGTGATTGAAGTATTGAGCGTAGAAGAACCTAAATTCGATGTCGTTTTGTTAGGTCGTCATTGCGAACGAAGTGAAGCAATCCATTGATTTAAAGATTGCTTCGTTCCTCGCAATGACGGACTTTCTTAAGTTACTATCTTAACTAAGTAACATTGAATCTGAATTACTAAAATAAGCCAATATATTACATATTATGAACTCGCGTGAACGTGTATTAAAAGCATTCAAAAGATTGCCAGGTTTGCCCGACAGGGTTCCGATTCAGTTTGATTTATGCCGTCAGTTATCCGATTATTTTGGAAATGAACTGGGTATTCCGATTCATTATACCGAAAATCCTTACGAAGATGTGACTTACCGAATTAGCGCCAATGAATTGCGTTTGGCTTTAGGCAGCGATGTAGTCATTACAGGTGCATCGGTTTCCGACGAATACCACATTGTAAAAGACACCGATGGAACCTGGCTCAATGAATATCGGATGCGGATGAGGCAAGGTGATATTTATGTGGAAGTGGTTGATTATCCGTTGGCTCATGCCGAAACAAGGGCTGATGTTGAAGCCTATCTGTTTCCTGATCCGGATGCTCCTGGACGATTTAACGATGCTGAAGCTTTGGTAAAGAAATACAAAAATGATTACCTGATATTTGGCGATATTGAAGTGACCGTATTTTCGCTGGCTCACCAGTTGGTTGGTATGGAAAAATTGCTGATTGACATGATGATGGAAACCGAATATGTGGTTCCGCTTTTCGAAGCCTGTGCCGAATATCAGACTCAGATTGGTTTGCGGCTCATTGAAATGGGAGTGGATGCCATTTGGTTTGGCGACGATTTTGGTACTCAAACCAGCCTGATTATTTCTCCGGAAACTTTCCGTGTGCAACTGAAGCCGATTTACAAAAAAATGGTTGATCGTTTTAAGTTGGCCAAACCTGATATTATTCCTATTTTGCACTGCGATGGCGCCGTAGCAGATTTGCTTGATGATATCCGTGAAATTGGTTTTGAGGTTTTCAATCCTGTTCAGCCAGGTGTTCCGGGGCATTTGCCTAAGGATATGAAAGATAACTTTGGCGAGAAGTTCGCTTTCTGGGGAGCAATTGATCAGCAGGATTTGTTGCCCAACGGAACTGACGAAGAACTGGAACGCGACATCATTGAAAAAATTTCGATTTTAGGGAAAGATGGCGGATACATGATAGCCCCGGCACACATCCTACAGAACGATGTTTCGCCTGAACGTGTGCTGAAATTTATAGATTTGTGTAAAAAACATGGAGTTTATGAAAGTGAATAGTTTTAAGAGTTTGGTTGTGTTGGCATTCTACCTTTTTTCGTTTGCATCATTTGCACAAAAGGAAGTTTACCTTTTTTCGTATTTTGTTGACAACGGACAGGACGGCCTGCACCTTGCTTACAGTACCGATGGTTTGAAATGGACCCCATTGAGTGACGGGAAATCATATTTGGCGCCAACTGTCGGTAAAGACAAACTGATGCGCGATCCGTTTATTCTTCAGGGTAAAGATGGATTATTCCACATGGTTTGGACAAGCGGTTGGTGGGATCGATATATTGGCTATGCCTCGTCGCCCGATTTGATTAACTGGTCAGAACAGAAAATCATTCCAGTAATGGAGCACGAGGCAACAGCAAAAAACAGCTGGGCTCCCGAAATGGCGTATGATCCGGAGAAAAGCGAATATATCATCTTTTGGGCAACTACCATTCCCGGTCGCCATTCGGATGTGGCTTCTTCTGAAAATGAAAAAGGCATGAACCATCGGATGTACTGCACCAAAACTTTGGATTTCAGAACCTTCAGTCCGACGGAACTATTTTTCAATCCAGATTTTAGTACCATCGATGCTACAATCCTACCTCAAAACAATAAATTCTACATGTTCCTGAAGAATGAAAATTCCAATCCTCCCGAAAAAAATATACGGATTACCGTTGCCGATCATGCTTCAGGACCATATCCTGTAAAAGTTTCGGAATCAATAACCGGGAAATACTGGGCTGAAGGGCCAACTTGTCTTGAAGTTGGAGAATACGTGTATGTTTACTTCGACAAATACATGAACCACCAATATGGGGCTGTTCGCTCTAAAAACATGATCGATTGGGAAGAAGTTTCTGATCAGGTTTCATTTCCAAAAGGAGTTCGGCATGGAACAGCTTTCACCGTATCAGATAAAGTTTTAAACTTGTTAATGAAGTCAAAATGAGTTCCTGAGAATTACGCATTTTCTATGATTAAACCCGACTGGACTTAGATTCAATCGGGTTTATTTTTTCTTATTTGTCAGTTCATTGAGAATTACGGCTTCAAAAATGATTGGCAGGAGTTCTTCTTCCTTTATCTCCTGAATACTTTTATAATGGATAATCCGGACTTCTTTTAATTCCTTCCGACCTAACAAATAATGTTCCGACAACAAAGCGCCACGACAAAATCCAAGGTCAACCCCGTCTTCTTTTAGATTCAGGTAACACAATCGACTATAGTAGTAATAAAATGGAATATTGTAGGTGAGTTTCGCCTCCATTTGCGGGGCACATGATAAAATGATTGAATGCAATTTTTGTAGCATCGCTTTTTTAGGCTGTTCTATTTCCAGAATATACAATTCAACCGGATTCATTTACTGAATGTATTGAGCTGCCGATTCATCGACATACCAAAATAAATCACCATTTTCAGGAATTATAAATGTGGCAGGTAAAAGGTTTGACTTTTCTGTTCTTTTACTGATTTCTGAGAATAGATTTGCTTTTCCTGAGCCGGTCACTAAAAAACAAATTTTTTCAGCATTATTAATCGCCCTTCCAGTTAAGGTAACACGTTTTTGACCGGTATCTGGATGAGTCGCCACTTCACAAATACGCTCTGATTTCAGTAATTCCATTTGATTGGGGAAAATGGAAGCAGTATGCCCGTCCTCGCCCATTCCCAGCAGGATCAAATCGAAAAGCGGCCAGCCATTTTGAGCTGAAACTTTTTCCAGAATCTGAGTGGAGTAGGAGAGCGTTTCAGCTTCCGGATTGTTTTCTCCCTTGATTCGATGGACATTTTCTTCAGAAACAGGAATCAGCGAAAATAGCAGTTTTTGTGCCAACCCAAAATTACTCTCCGGATGGTTTGGAGGAACCATTCGTTCATCGACCCACCAGAAATGAATCTTCTGCCAGAATGGTGAGTTGGCATATTTTTCGGCTAAAACCGAAAATAATAAATTGGGAGTATTACCTCCGGAAATGGCCAGATGAAAGCTATCTCTGGAATGATTTTCCACCCAACTCATCAGTTGACCGGCAAATTGGGTAGCTAATTCCTCCGGATTTTTAAAAATATTCAGATTTTGAATCATTGTAAGGCCTGAAATTTTTTCTACATTTCAACAACTATGCCTAAACTTCCGGTAAAAAGAGATTTGCTTTCAGGGGCAGTAACCCTGCTTGCATTGCTTTCCCACCAGGTTTTTGAATAGCCCAGGCTGCCCACTAACCGGTAATAATTAATCAAGCGTGTCTTGCGGATTTTCCAGTCAAACTTGAATTCCGACAGCATAGTCCAGTCATAAATTCCATCTTTGGTGAAATTTGCATACGGATATTTTATCATAGCTCTATTTGGCTCTTCATAGAACTGCCGATAAACATCACCGTAGATCTGGAAGATATTGGTACTTGCCAAATCGTTTGTCCCATGAATAATCAGCTTGTTTTCAAGCGATAATACCAGATCAGGAACTGCTATATTTACCAGGTTCCAATTCAGTTCTGAAGAATTAGGAGGAAGATAAAATCCCAGATTAAATTCATCGTGAGTATAAGTCATATCCAAAGCTCTATTCCCAAAGGTATTAAAATCAGTCTCCGGATAATGAGTATAAACAAAAGGTGAAAGGCGGGTATATTTCAATGTTGAAGTTGTTCCGGTAATAAACTCGGAGAGCAGGTTCGATTTCCAGCCAATCTGCCAGGCATAACGGTTATGGGGCATTTTCATTAATTTCCCTGAGGTTTTAAAATCAAATTCATCGACAAAAAAACTACCCCAAATTTTTCCTACTGAGGGAATCAAAGTAGCTACATCGAAATACATGGTCAAATTATCATTATCGCCCACGTCAATCTGAGTAAATTGCGGCATTACAAACGGAATCATGTAAGCCAGTTCGAATCGCTTCGACCAAATATTACCTCCACCAGCCGAAATCTGCAGCCATCGGGTAGGTACAAATTCCAAAAGATGGTAGGTGAAATTCTTTTGGACGTCACCTAAATCGTAACCATAGATTTGTCTTCTGTAGTTCGAATCCTGGCTGGCATACGAGAACAATGATCCCATCACATAGGAATATCGAATCCAACTAGCAGGCTGAATTTTCAATTCGATTCCGGGAAATCTCCTGGCCGTGGATGAAAGTACAAGGTTGCTCTGATCGTGTCCCCAGGCCCTGCGTTGGTTATTTATACTGAATTGTAATGCTCCGTCAAACCACGATCCGTTTAATTCGGTATGATAAATCATTCCTGCAGTAATGTCATCTTTTACTGGCCGCCCTTCGCCTGAGGTTCCTTCAGCCAAAACGTGGGCCCACATGGTTTCAAAATTAAACTGGTATGGCAAATAGGAATATCCAATGGTTTGGTAGGGAAAAACAACTTGTTTGTTCCTGGTGTACGATTGATAAAAAATATCCGGCGTAAGTCGTTCAACGGCAAGTCCAACTCCGGCAGTGAAGGTAAGGTGCTTTCCTAAATCCCCTGAAAGAAAAGGCTCACCTATAAGGCTTGTTGACCAGGTGCCATTATCACCACTCCCTGTACGAACCGATGTTTCGGCGCTGAATCCGGCAATGGCAAAAGTGCTTTTGTTGCTTTGTTTATAAGCCACCAGGCCATTCGAATCCTGCGTAATATCAGATAAATATTTCGATATCATTTTCTTTTCCCGATCGGTCAGGTTATCTACTTCGAGAAGTTTAGCAAGTAAATCGGCAATATAAACTTTGGTATATGGCTTTGCCTGTGGCACAAAAGATAAATCACCTTTGGCCTCAAAAAAGTCGATTAACTTATAAACCGGATTCGACAACGGAATGATCTTGTTGCTTAACCGGATGATTTTTGTATCGGTATCATCGGTTTGGAGGATGTTTTTTTGTTCCTTTTTATCAAATCCGGAAGATTTCTCAGCACGATTTATTTGTGCCTGAACATGGATTACACTCATTAAAAGATTTAAGCATAGGACCGATGTAAGCATTCCTTTTTTCATTGTTACTTCTTTAATGTCTGTTCCATAAAGATAAAACAAATCAGTTAACAAAAAATCAGAGTTTGAAAAACGTTTGAAGTAAAACACCTTTTCTGATGAATTAGTTTTGATGTTTATTCAAACCGGAATGAAAGTAAATTGTTAATTCAGATAGTGGGCAATTTAATATTTCCTGACACAACTGAAAAAACGATACTTTTGCATTCTCAATAAGTTTATTTTAAAACGATTATTCTTTATGACAACAAATAAAAAAGCGCTTTTGATGATCCTCGATGGTTGGGGAATTGGCGACGGAACAAGTCGGGATATTATTGCAACAGCACCAACTCCATTCATGGATTACCTCAATGCAAATTATCCACATTCACAGTTACTAACCTGTGGCGAGCATGTTGGATTACCCGATGGACAGATGGGAAATTCTGAAGTTGGTCACCTCAATATTGGTGCGGGACGTGTGATTTATCAGGACATGGTAAAAATTACCAAAGCTATCCGTGAGAAAACACTGTGGAACGAACCACAAATCGTAAAAGCGTTTACCTACGCTAAAGAGAATAATAAAAATGTTCACCTTATCGGATTGATTGGCCCCGGCGGAGTTCATGCCCTGAGCACTCACATGATAGCCCTTTGCCAGATTGGAACAGATTTCGGCCTGAAAAATACATTTATCCATGGATTGACCGACGGACGCGATACCGATCCTCGTTCGGGACTGGGTTTTCTGGAAGAAGACTTGAAAAACCTGGAAGGCACAAACGGTAAATTTGCATCCCTGATAGGCCGTTACTTTGGTATGGACCGCGATAAAAATTACGATCGCTTTAAGTTAGCCTACGATTTATACACTGAAGGCAAAGGAACTCCTTCAACCGATTTGCTAAAAACAGTTCAGGAATCATATGCGGCAGGAGTAACCGATGAGTTTTTGAAACCCATTGTTATGGTTGATGAAAACGGGAATCCACTCACAACCATTCAGGAAAATGATGTGGTCATTTGTTTCAATTTCAGAACAGATCGTTTACGTCAAACAACCATTGCATTTACTCAGCATGACTTGCCTGAGTTTGGTATGAAAACCATGCCTTTGCAATGGTATACCATGACCAACTATAAAGCAGATTTTAAAAATGTCAACGTCATTTTCGACAAACCCAACCTGAATAATACCATTGGCGAAATCATTTCGAAAGCTGGTCTGAAACAAATCCGCATTGCCGAAACTGAAAAATATGCGCATGTTACTTTCTTTTTCAGTGGTGGTCGCGAGGATGTTTTTGATGGTGAGAAGAGGCTTATGGCCCAATCGCCTAAAGTACCGACCTACGATTTTCAGCCCGAAATGTCGGCACCATTGGTACGCGATCTCATTGTTCCTGAATTACTGAATCAAACAGCAGATTTTGTTTGCCTGAATTTTGCCAACGGCGACATGGTTGGTCACACTGGCGTATACGATGCTATCTGCAAGGCTATTACAGCGGTTGATGGTTGTGCAAAAGCCGTGGTTGAAGCAGCTCAGAAAGGCGGTTATGAAATCCTGATCATTGCTGATCATGGTAATGCTGATAACGCTGTTAATGAGGATGGATCGGCCAATACTGCACATTCACTTAATCCGGTGCCTTGTATTTATATTTCTGAAAATAAGAATGTAAAAATAAAGGATGGCATTCTGGCTGATGTCGCTCCTACATTACTAAACATCATGGGTTTGGATATTCCTTCCGAAATGACCGGAAATGTCCTGATCGAAAAATAAACATTTATTAACCGGATACAATTTTTGTTCCCCTCTCTTGTGGAGAGGGGCTAGGGGAGAGGCTTTTTATGCTCGAAATCGGACGTACCATTGTTAGCTTAGATATCCTTGAGAAAAAATTTCTTTGCGATTTGCTGAAATGCAAAGGAGCATGCTGTGTCGAGGGCGATTCCGGAGCTCCGGTTACTACTGAGGAAGTAAAAGCCATTCAGGAATCTTATTCTGAAATTAAACCCTATCTTCCTGAAATCCATCAGGCAGAGGTTGAAAAGCAGGGCTTTGCGGTGATTGATATTGAAGGCGACCTGGTTACTCCTTTGGTAAATAACGAGCAATGTGCTTATTCAGTCGTGGAAAAGGGGATACTTAAATGTGGGATTGAAAAGGCTTTTCTGGATGGTAAAACTGCTTTCAGAAAACCAGTTTCTTGTCATTTGTTTCCCATCAGGATTACAGAATACAAACGGTTCGACGCTGTCAATTATGAACAGATTGATATTTGCCAGCCTGGGCGCGAATGTGGAAAAAGCGAAAAGCTTCCTTTATATGTCTTTTTAAAGGAACCATTAATCCGGAAGTACGGACAAGAATGGTACGAACAGTTGGAGTTTGCGGCTGAGAATATGCCGCGAAAAGGAAAGAGTCATTAGAAAATCGGAAAGAAAATCGGAAAAAATTTCGTATTGTGATTTCTGCGACTGACCACTGATCACTGACCACTTTTCCTCTTTCCTCTTTTCTTTTTCCTATTTCCATTTTTAGGCCACAATTTCGATTCTGTTCTTTTCAGGATCAAAAGCAGCGCTTTCATAATAGCCATCACCGGTCATTCGTCCCGGACTTATAATTTCAAAGCCATCTTCCCGAAGCATATCGGTAATCTGATCAACCCTCTCCCGTGACCCTACCCGAAATGCAAAATGGGTAATTCCGGCATGATGTTTTTTATAATCGTTTCTGTTATTTGCAACAGTGGGCATTTCCATTAGTTCTAGCCTGCATTCACCTCCAAAAGAAAGAAAATAGGATCTGAACTCTTTGGAATGGTTGAAGTAACATGATCCTGAAACTGCATCAAAATAATGGGTGTAGAAGTTTCGCATTCCTTCTAAATCATGTGTCCAAATGGCTAAGTGTTCAATTCTCATAATCAGAGTATTTGAAGTTTGTATAATCGTTATCTTATAGCTTCCCATTCATCAAAAAACTGGCTGAGATAATCAACCATAAACTGATGCCGGCCTTCTGCAATTGAAAGGGCAGCCTTGGTATTCATCCGGTCTTTAAGCAACAGCAATTTTTCGTAGAAATGGTTGATCGTGGGAGCGTCGCTTTTTTGGTATGCCTGGAAATCTTCATGTAAATCGACCGGAACTTCAGGATGGTAAATTAACCTGTTTTTATGCCCGCCGTAGGAAAAAGTCCGCGCTATTCCTATTGCCCCAACAGCATCAAGCCTGTCTGCATCCTGAACAACTGCTGCTTCAACTGAACTAACCGGGGTATTGGTTTTAGCGCCTTTAAACGACACTTCATGGATGACCCGAATAATTTTTGCTGCTGCTTCAGGCTCAATGTTTACTTTGGCTAACCACATTTCTGTTTTGGAAAGCGATTGTGTTTCATAGCCTGTTATTTTCCAGTCATCCAGATCATGAAGTAAGGCTGCCATTTCTGTTACAAACAGATCGCATTTTTCCTGAATGCCGATGCGAACGGCCATCTTTCTCACCCGATCAATATGAAACCAGTCATGTCCACTGCCTTCCGAACCAAACTCGTTGGCAACATATTCCTCGGTGCTTTGTATGATTTTTTTTGAATCCATTTCCATCCAAATTTAATTTATTTATAGGCTAATTGGAAAATTTGAATCGATTTATTTTAGCGCACCATTAATAAGATCCAATCAATTAGCACTGAGCATGTTTTGTATTTGCTGAACGAAAAACGGAAAATCATAGGTTATCGGAACTGGCAAAACTCTGACGATTAGATTCAAGAATTCGAAAAAATTTCATTTTCAGATTCATTTCGGCTTGGTAATCCTTAATTCCTGATAAATTTCGGATTGGAAAAAGAACATTTCAATACATTTACCCCGATTTTCTATCTTTGGAAACGAGAAGTAATCATTTATACCATAAAAGTTAGATTATGGGTAGTTTGGATCAATTGACAATTCCCGCCATGCTGCAGGCCAGTTTTAGAGATTTTGCACAAAATCAGTCATTGATTTTTGTTGGCGAAGAGAATCGTTCGTATGCGCAACTCGAAACTGAAGTGAAAAAGGCCGCGATTCAGCTTCGGAATTTGGGTGTTAAAAAAGGTGATAAAATTGCTGTATTTAGCCTGAACATGCCACAATGGGGCATTGCCTTTTTTGCAACTGCAGTATTAGGTGCCGTTGTGGTTCCCATTCTGCCCGACTTTCACCCCAATGAAGTAAGGAATATCCTTCAACACGCCGAGGTTTCGGTTGTCTATGTTTCCGAGTCATTGCGCTCAAAACTTGAACCTGTTGAAGGACTAAAAATAATTTACATCGAAGATTTCACGGTAAGTTCAGAAACGACTCAACCTAAATGGAGTGATCTGGATGAGACGTTTTTTGAATATCAAAACATCGGTGAAAACGACCTGCTTTCCATTATTTATACCTCCGGAACTACCGGAAAATCAAAGGGAGTTATGCTGACCCATAAAAATATTGTCTGGACCGCCCAGCAAAGTTGGTTGATACAGAATATTGTACCCGGTGATCAGTTTTTGTCTGTTTTGCCGCTTTCGCATACCTTTGAAAATACCCTTGGACTTATACTTCCTATCAAATATGGCGCGACTGTAAATTATCTGCAAAAACCACCGGTTGCTTCAGTTTTACTGGCAGCATTAAAACAGGTTCGGCCAACTGTTATGCTTGTAGTTCCGCTAATAATTGAGAAAATTTACAAAACAAAGATTTTACCAGGCATTAACAGTAAGCTGATTACCCGGGTTTTATACAAGATTTCTTTTTTCAGGAAATTATTGCATCGGGTTGCCGGGAAAAAACTTTATGAAACGTTTGGCGGACGGCTTAAATTTTTTGGCATCGGTGGCGCAAAACTTGATGATAATGTTGAGCGGTTTTTGATGGAGGCAGGTTTTCCGCTTGCAATTGGTTATGGATTAACTGAATCATCGCCATTGCTAGCTGGTGCCGGAGTGGGAAAAACCCGGTTTCTGTCAACTGGAACCCCGGTTGTAGGTGTGCAGGTACGTATCGACAATCCTGATCCCCAAACCGGGCGCGGTGAAATTCAGGCAAAAGGTGATAATATCATGTTGGGTTATTATAAAGAACCTGAAATAACGAAAGAAACGTTCACCCCTGATGGATGGCTGAAAACAGGTGATTCAGGATGCTTTGACAAGAATGGAAATCTTTATGTCAAAGGCCGGATTAAGAACATGATTGTTGGATCGAGTGGCGAAAATATTTATCCTGAAGAAATCGAATCACTAATTAATCGAATGGAGTATGTTTTAGAGTCGCTGGTAGTTCAGAAGAAGGGTCGTTTGGTTGCTATGGTGCATCTTAACATGGAGGAACTTGAAAAGAAATATCAGGATTTGAAAACTGAAGCGGTTAATTTCCTGAACGAAAAATCGGAAGAGATATTAAAAGAGATACAGCGAAAGGTCAATGAAGAATTAAACAAGTTTTCACAGATACAAAGAATAGAATTGCAGCCGTTCCCCTTCGAAAAAACACCCACGCTTAAAATCAAACGATTCATCTATTCCATTTAGTTTAAGAATTTGCACAGTTTTGCTTTTTTAAAGAGATGCCAAATGCTTGAAAACTAGCTACAATGTAGTTTTTTTTAGTGAATGCTAAAAAAAGCAAAAGCCATTATGTTTGTAATGGTTTAATTCTTTAATTTTAGGGATATAAACACTGGCGATGATATGCTTCTTTCAACCCAAAATACTGATTATTATTCAGGATATATCAAACTCAATGAAAACCTTCTGATCGATGAATTTTCAGGAAATATCAATGAAATTCTCAGGAGCGAAAATCTGGAATTGGATACCGATTTTAACCAAATAGTTAAAGGATCAAAAAAGAACCTGAGGCTATTTTTTGAAAATGAAGTTCTCCCAGCCATAAATTCCCGTAAGATCAAGCATTTATACCTCGAACGCAAAAATAGCGCTCTTACATTGGCAGTAACACCACTCAGTTCGGGATATACCTTGCTCAGTTTTGAAGAAACGTTACAAGCAATAATACCCCGGGTTGATTCTTTTTCTGAAAAACTGAGTGAAGTGGTAATCAGAGTGAATTCTGATTTATTGATTTTGTACGTATCAAAGAACAGCAGTGCTAAATTTGGAAAAAAAGCATCCGATCTGATTGGAAAAACCATTGAAGAAATTACACTTTTTGACGAAAATACTCCTTTAATTACTGAATTAATCAAGAATGTATTTCAGCAGCAGAAGCAAAGGGAAAACGACTTCCTGCTTAAAAAAGGAGAAAAGCTTAATTGGTGGAATATGTGTTTTATCCCTGACAATGAGACGTCTGAATCGCAGAAATCTGTTCTTGTTATTCTGAAGAATATCAATCGCTACAAATTGATTGAAGAAAAATTGTTTGAAAGCGAACAGCGTTACCAGATGGCCACCGAAGCTGCGGATCTGGGAATTTGGGATTACATAGTCGACACCGGCACAACTTTCTTTTCCAGAAGGTGGAAATCAATGCTCGGCTATTATCCAGATGAAATTGAAGACGAATTCTCCGTTTGGGAGAACTTGCTGCATCAGGAAGACAAAGACAGAATGATTCATTATATGAATAGTTTCATTGAAAGCGATTTGCGCCTTTATGAAGCTGAATTCCGTATGAGGCATAAAAATGGTCATTTTATTTGGATCAGGAGCAGAGCTACAGCCTTGCGCAGTGATAATGGAAAAGCAATCAGGTTGTTAGGTACGCATCGAGATATTACTGAAGAGAAAAAATCAATCAGCGAATTTAAAAAACTTCATCAGGCAATTATTCAAAGTCCTATTTCGGTCATTATTACCGATAAGGAGGGGAATATTGAATTTTTTAATCCGGCCTTTTGTAAAATATCGGGCTGGAGCGATCATGAACTTCTCGGCAAAAATCCAAGAATTCTGAAATCCGGGTTTCAGCCAGCTAGTTTTTATGAAAAACTTTGGAAGACAATTAGTTCAGGAAACGAGTGGCAGGGTGAATTTAAAAACAAAAAAAAGAACGGCGATACTTACTGGGAGTTGGCCAGTATTTCTCCAATTCGCAATAGTTTTGGTAGCATTACCCATTACGTAAAAATTGCTGAAAACATTACCTATCTGAAAAAGATTGAGAATGACCTGAAAAAAGCGAAACAGGAGGCAGAGGTCGCCAATAAATATAAAAACCATTTTCTTTCGAATATGAGTCATGAAATCAGAACGCCAATCAATTCAATTATTGGTTTTAGCGAACTGATGAAGAACGAGACGCTTTCTTTTCAAAAAAGAAATAAATATTCGGAGATTATTGAGGAAAACAGTCAGGCCTTACTGCGGCTGATCGATGACATTATTGATGTTGCTAAAATTGAGGCGAATGAGCTGAAGGTTAGAAAAGAAGCCTGCTCTTTAGGCGATGTGATGTCAGAACTGGAATTGACTTACAATAATTTTCTAAGAAGAAAACAAAAGCCAAATCTGACAATTGTTTTTCATGTTCCGGAAGATGATCATCATGATACCATATTCACCGATGCATATCGGCTGAAACAAATCCTCAATAATCTATTCATTAACGCGTTAAAATATTCAGAAACTGGTCAGATTGAGATTGGATATACCATTTTGAATGATAATAAACTTCGGTTTTTTGTATCGGATACCGGTTCCGGAATTCCGCCCAGCCGAATTAAAAATATCTTCAAAAGGTATAATTATAACGACCAATCGACTTTAAGTGAATCACCGGGAACGGGCCTGGGATTATCTATATGCAAAGATCTGGCTATTTTGCTTGGAGGTGACATCAGTGTAAAATCGGTCGAGGGAGAAGGTAGTGTTTTCTTCCTGACATTACCTTACGATAAAATAAAAATTCCAATGACTCGTTCAGTAGTTAAAACGCCTTCACAAGCCCGATATAACTTCAGCAATTTTACCATCATGATTGCCGAAGATATTCCGTATAATTTTGAATACCTGAGCAGTATCCTGCAGCGTACGGGCGCAAACGTGATTTGGGCAAAAGATGGGATTGATGTACTTAAGCTATACAAAAGTTCAAAAGTTGATCTCATCCTGATGGATATTCAATTGCCGGAAATTAGCGGATATGAAGCTACCTCACAAATCAGGCAAACCGATAAAGAGTTGCCAATCATTGCCCAAACAGCATACGCCATGGCCGAAGACAAAAAGAAATGCCTCGAGGCAGGATGCAACGATGTTCTGGTAAAACCTATCCGTATGGACGAAGTATTAACCATTGTTGCCAAATACCTGCTGAAATAAATTCCTCTAAAACAGGAGGCCTTTTCCATTTATTCAATTTCGCTGATTAAATTTGAGCCAAACAAAACAAATTGGGTTATGCATGTTGACCGGTTTCCTTCGCGATTACTCGAAAATGCGGTGAATGAATTTGCCAAGTTGCCAGGCATTGGGCGAAAATCAGCGCTGCGTCTGGTTTTACACCTTTTGAAGCAGGATGTTCAGGAAGTGGAAATATTTGGGAACAGTCTGATACAATTGCGCTCCGAAATAAAACACTGCAAAATCTGTCACAACATTTCGGATACAGATATTTGCAACATTTGTGCAAATCCATCGCGCAATCCTTCCCTGATTTGTGTGGTCGAAAATATTAAAGATGTGATGTCGGTTGAAAATACGCACCAGTTTAACGGATTGTATCATGTTTTGGGTGGAATCATTTCGCCGATGGATGGAATTGGCCCATCAGACTTGGAAATTGAGTCTCTGGTTAAAAAGGTAAACGATGGAAATGTTGAAGAGGTAATTTTAGCCTTGAGTACTACCATGGAAGGAGATACGACCAATTTTTTCATTTTCAAGAAACTTAAAAGCTTGAATGTGAAAATTTCCACTTTAGCCAGGGGAGTATCCATTGGTGATGAACTTGAATATACCGACGAGGTAACTCTGGGTAGGTCAATCGTTAACCGGATGAATTTCGAGGATTCGATTATCAGATAGGAAAAGGAAATAAGGAAAAAGGAAACGGAAAAAACCATATAGAACATAGAATACATAGGAAATGAATAAAAAAACTATGTGTCCTATGTGCCTATGTGGTTCTAATATATAAAAAGATGAAGTTAACCGTCATCATTGTCAATTACAACGTCAGATATTTTCTGGAACAGTGCCTTCATTCCGTATTTAAAGCTGCTGAAAAGGTAAATGCTGAAATTATTGTGGTAGATAATGATTCAGTTGATGGCTCGTGCCTGATGGTGGAAGAAAAATTTCCGGAGGTAAAACTAATCAGTAACAAAGAAAACCTGGGTTTTTCGAAAGCCAATAATCAGGCCATCCGGATTGCAAAAGGTGACTACATTTTATTGCTGAATCCGGATACCGTAGTTGAAGAAGACAGTTTCCTGAAAATTGTACGGTTTATGGACGAAACTCCTGAAGCAGGGGGATTGGGCGTAAAAATGATTGACGGTAAAGGGCGGTTTCTGCCCGAATCGAAACGTGGCTTACCAACTCCGGAAGTCGCCTTCTGGAAAATGTTCGGATTCTCTAGGCTTTTTCCCCGTTCCAAGCGATTTGGCCGTTATCACCTAGGCTATCTCGACGAAAATCAGGTCCACGAAGTGGAAGTGCTGGCTGGCGCTTTTATGCTCCTCCGCCGCGAAACACTTGACAAAGTCGGTTTACTCGACGAAGATTATTTTATGTATGGAGAAGATATTGACCTTTCGTACCGGATTACTTTGGGAGGATACAAAAACTACTATTTCCCCGAAACCACCATTATCCATTACAAAGGAGAAAGCACCAAAAAGGGAAGCATCAATTATGTGAAGGTGTTTTACAACGCGATGATCATCTTTGCCCAAAAACATTTCTCGAAGGGCAATGCACGCCGTTATACGATCTTGATTAAACTTGCCATTTATTTCCGTGCCTTATTAACCATCTGCGGACAGTTTTTAAAATCGGTATTTCTACCAGTAGTTGATGCCTTGCTGATATACCTCGGCTTCGCTATTCTTTTGCCAAACTGGGAAGCCTATAAATATGAATTAGGCTATTATCCTCCGGAATACTTGCATGTTGCTGTTCCGATTTACCTCCTGATTTGGATTGGAAGCATCTGGCTAAATGGCGGATACCGCAAAAGCATCGATTTTGCAAAAATATTTAAAGGTTTATTCTGGGGAACACTCTCCATTCTGGTTTTTTATTCATTGGTGAACGAAACCCTGCGTTATTCACGCGCCTTACTTTTGCTTGGTTCCGCGTGGGCATTTGTTGTCCTTCCGGCTTACCGCTTTTTACTCTCGAAAATTCGTTTTTCAGGACTTGAACTTGAATTGGGCAAGCTAAAACGTATTGCAATTGTAGCCAACGAAGACGAGGCGAAACGTATTTCAGATCTTATTGTAAGTTCAGGATTAAAAATTGAAACCGTTGGATTTGTTGCGCCTGACAAATTGATCCACAATCCATTTTACCTTGGTCACATCAGCCAACTGTCAGAAATAATCCGGATAAACAGGATTGACGAGCTCATTTTTTCTTCCGAAGATATTCCTTCACAGGAAATCATCCGGATTATGCTCGATTTGAACGACCTCAACATCGACTATAAAATTGCTCCTCCGGAAAGCCTTTCCATAATAGGTAGCAACTCAATCTCGACCGCCGGCGATTTGTATGTGGTGCACATCAACTCCATTGCCCGCGAAAACAACAAAAAGAATAAACGTGCCTTCGATATCACAATATCAATCTGCCTGTTCCTGTTATTGCCGGTTTTAATCGGATTTGTCAATCATAAATCAGGTTTCTTTAGCAGCATCTTTAAGGTATTTTCCGGAAAAAAAAGTTGGGTTGGGTACAGCTCGGCCAATCAAACTCACCTTCCTTCCATTAAAAGAGGTGTCCTGTCTCCTGATTCAATTTTTCCTGAAACTATTCCGGATAAAAAGAAAGCTGAACTCGATACGATTTATGCCAAGGATTACCGGATACTGAACGATTTTGAGATTCTAATGAAAGCATGGAGAAAAATTGGAGAATCATGAACAACAAAAAACTTGAACTGGGAAAAGTTCGTTTCAGGGCGCTCGAACCTGACGATATTGACCTGTTGTACGATTGGGAAAACAACGCCGAAATATGGGAGGTAAGCAATACGTTTGAGCCGTTCTCAAAATATATACTGGCCAAATACATCAAGGAATCTCAACGCGATATTTTTGAGGCTAAGGAAGTTCGCATGATTATTGAAACACTTGACGGAACTGCTGTTGGCGCCATCGACCTGTTCGATTTCGATCCGTTTCATTTTAGGGCAGGCGTTGGAATCCTGATTCATGACGAAAAAAACCGTAATCTGGGATATGCCACCGATGCTTTACAGTTGCTATGCAATTATGCCTCCAAATCCCTCAGGCTGCATCAGTTGTATGCCAACATTACCGAAGACAATTTGGCAAGCATTCAGCTTTTTATCAACAATGGGTTCGAATTGTGCGGAACAAAAAAAGACTGGCGCAACACGCTGGATGGATGGAAAACGGAATTGATGTTTCAGAAAATATTGGATATCAAGCAAGGAATTATAGTAGAGTTGTAAGATCAAAACCATTGCCAATCGATACAATCATTAGATCAAAGTTTTGTAAAACTCACAATCTAAATGAAGAATAAGATAAAAAGATGCCCAATTTGCCTCGAGTCGATTTATTCTAAGAATCGAAAAATTCATTTATTAAGTTATCATTTAGAAGAGAATCTTGATTTAGTAGTCTACCTATTAATAAATGCCTTCTTTCATTATCTCCTATAATAATTAGTCAACACTCAATCATTATTTTTCATTAGAATTCTAATAAAATGAATATCAAATGGCTAGTTTGTTTATATTTAATTTGTCCTGATGAGGATGCACTTCATATACATTGTTAAATCGATATCCCATTTTCATATAAGCGTAATTAGCTAGTTTTCTCGCAAATTGCCCTTTTTTATCTCCCTTAACGAAAAAAGTTGGAGAAAGAAATATTTTATTCAGTTTCAAATTAGGTACTTTTTGAGAAAAACAACGAGTTGAATCGTCAGATAACATGATTTTTTCACAATTAGGGTAAAGAGGCAATTTCAAAAAAGGAGCATTTTGACGATTTACAAAATCATTAAAACGCAGTCTTTCTAAAAAGCTTGTATTTTTATAATTAAATAGTATTATTCTAATTTCATTCTCCTTCTCCCAATTTCTACCCCCTTCTTTATGTAATCCTACAAATGGCTCAGGATATAATTTAAAAGTGATATTTTTATTTTGCTTTTGTATTTCAAATAATTCTTCTATAACTTTATTTAAATCATCCTTTCCGCCATATTGTACTTTTGAAAGTAAAAAATCTTTCCAATCGGCTGGATTATTTTGAATTTCAAACTCTAATGCAACTCCTGTGTCTCCTTTCCCATAAGTTTCCCACATAAAAATATCTTGTACATTTTGGGGATCAGTTGCGGAAAAAATAAAAGTATAATCTTTCAGTTTTGAGAAGTTCGATTCAATATCTTTATCATTCATGCCCTGTAGTTCTAACAATGGCCTTAGATTAGTAGCGACATAACTGAATTCATTTGAATCATTAGATCCATTAACATTATACAATCTCAGAGAGCCTTCGTTTATAATAGAATATAATGCTTTCAAATCGGTAAAATGTAATAGTGAATTTGTTTCTGGCTTGTATTGTGGACTTTGTGAGAGAAAGTTCATATTGGGGAAGTGTACAGTAATCTTACCATTTCCGTTGTGATAAATTGAAGAAATTGAAAATCCAAAAAACCCATTTTCTTCAAAAATTCTTTTTACAGCATTTTCCATCTTTTAAATAGATTATCCATCTTTTATTTGTTATTGGGGATTTTTTGTAACGCTTTATTCAGAATATTTTCAAGTATTATGCTGCTTTCGGTTTATATTTTTCCTGAAAACAACATTATTTATCAAAGAATTATACCAATCGGGATTTTTTTCAAAAAACATTTTCGGCACTTGAATTCCCATAGTATAGGTATAAGGCATTATATAAACCCAATAAACAATTCCTTGAACATCGTATTGTCCGTCAGGATATTTTAGTCCATAAGTAAACCTCACTTCGATTCCTTCCAAATTATCTACATATACCTTTCTGTCAGTAAATTTTTGAATTTTTGAATTTACCATTTTTGACAGTGATTGTTTAATAACATCTTTCGATCCTAATTCATTTTTATCCCAAATCTGCCACATATTAGCATCCAACTTTGCATCTTTTACCTCAACTACAGTAATATTAAATGTAATTCCGCTATCTTTACTTAAACCTCTAATCAATGAATATTCGGAAACGCCTTTATCCAATTTCCATTTATCTGGGAAATCAATTGCAATGCCATATTTATAGTTAGAATAAATCATATTAATAGTATCAATTTTTTCAGAATATTTAACTTCTCCATTTGTTTGATTTTCTTTCCATGAAGCTTCAAAATCATTAGATTTGAAAGATTTATTTGCTCTATATTGAGTAAAAAATGAATAACCAATAAGAATGATGATGAATCCAATAAAAATATAAAAATTGCGTATTCGGGAATTCATAATTTCTAGTTATTGTTTAGTACGAATTATATAAATCAAAGAGGTTTCAAAAATAAAATTATATCAAAAAAATTTATGATTAGCGAATGGCATACCGAATATATCGGTAAAAGTTCCATCACAAAAAATCAAAATCCAAGTTAATATTGCTGTTCCTATCGAAAAAAAATAAATTGTTTTGAAGAAAATAGTTCTATTATCAATACTCAATCTTTCTGATAATTTTTTTATCAATATTGAATAAATACCACCAAAAAAAAGCGAGAATATAGCTAATACAGTCCCTTTTGAATGAGCAGTTTGTGTAATTATGTCGCTCTTTTCACTTTCGGAATTAATTTCAGGGTCCCATTCGCCAGCTTCGTATTTTGTAACATTAATTGATTTTGTTTTATCATTCTTGATGTAGTCATCAACTGCCATTGATAAAAGAATTACAGGCACAATGCAAATAATTAAAAAAATGAGCCTATTATTTTTCATTTGAAAACTGTAGTATTGAAAAAATAATCAGAACCATTAGTCGAAATTGAGACTCCTAATTCACATCCGTTACCTTTGCCAACAAATTTAAGTATTTAATTGTTATTCCGACAGAACGATTGTTTGTTTTTACATTACATTGTGACTGTCCTTGAAATTCTTATTAGGTTCAATAAGGAGTTGTCTGTTTCAGCTTCGTTGACAGGAAATTAGCTCCCGATAGTAAAATAATATGTCCCGAGCCTACGGCTCTCTGTTGAGGGGCGGGTTGGCATGTAGACGGACTAAAGTTCATCCTTTCAAAATGAAACGAGCCTACGGCTCTTTATCAAGCCGAGAATATTGACGACTTGTTCAAACAGTTGGAAGCTTAACCGATGTTTCAGATCAATTATACCACTAAATTTAAAAAGGGTTTCTAAAGAGAAATTATGCCCTCCAGTTGCTTAAACAGATCATTGCCATATTTACCGAAACCGCTACAATTCCCGAAAAATACGACCCACATAAATCCTCTGAATTCAACGAAAAATAAAGTTTAATCGCTAAATTTGCTATTGATAAAAGAGCGAAAATTATGAATTTAGTTGAAAAAAGGGATTTTATCCACAGCCGCTTGCATCAGGTAGACGAAAGCTTGATTAATGAGTTTTATGAAATGCTTCGTAAAGAAGAAGTTCTGAGAACAAAGCTAATCAATAGGGCTCATCAGTCGGAAAATGATATTAAATCAGGTAAGGTATTTTCCAGAACTGAAATCGAGCAGAAAACAAATCTTGACAATCGGTAATGAAGCTAGTTTATACAGAACAAGCACTTATCAGTCTGGAAGAAACATTAGAATTTATTGCTCAAAAGGTTTCCCAAGATAAATTGATCGAAATCAGGGATCAGATTTTAGATAGGGCAGATACTTTGTTAAAGCAACCACTAATTGGTCAGAAAGAACCTTTTTTGGAACATCTGGGCTTTGGACACCGCCGTTTAGTTGAAGGTCATTGTAAGATTATTTACAAAGTGGTTGGCGAATATATTTATATCACTGATATTTTTGATTCGAGGCAAGATCCTGATAAGATGAAAGGTTAATCAATGATAATCTGGCCAGCATCCACTTGTTTACAAGCAAACGCCTCGAATTGTGCGACACGAAAAAAGACAGGCCAAACAAACTGGATGGATGGAAGGCAGAGTTGATGTTTCAGAAGATTTTGTGAACGAGTAAACAAATTTAAGAAAACACGCCGCCCGGCGAAAAAACTAATGCCTTCCTTTACTCAACTTTATTTTCTCCCGTATAGCGAGCGAATCATCCGATAGAAGAAATTCACGAGTCGCTTCCGGCAAAAAACCAGTCAATTCTTCCAAACGATCATTTTTAATAGCCTTCCGAACTTTGGACGCGCTGATATAGTCGGGTAAATGATCAACTCCGGTGGAACCTACTGCTTTGCGGGTAACTTCAATCACTTCAACGCCAAAAGAAGGCAGAATCGCTTTCATTGCCAGATTATATGCTCCGGTAACTTTGCAGTAATTTTCGGTTCCAACATAGCGCTTTTTTATCCCCAAAATAGGCACTACGTAGTTTGCAAATGTTTTGACATCCAACTCGGCCTGCTTCTGCATCACATCGCTGATTGCTTCATTTTTCAGAAAATAAGCCGGGAAAATCGCGCCTGAAACAATATACATCCCACCTTTTACCATGACCACCTTTTTCAGATGTGCGATTCCTTTACGGATCAGTTCCCAACGAATCAAAAACGGAAAAGCTGACCGATCTTCCTCTACGACAAACAGGTACAAAACTTCATTTTCAGCAGCGGCTTTCTCAATCAGGAATTTGTGCCCGTTGGTAAAAGGATTACAATTGACTACCATGGCGGCTACATTGGTGGTTTTGACCGGAACCTTCAAGTTTTTCAGGTAATCCTGATAGGTAAATATCGATTCAAACCCAAATTCAAGGAGGGCAAATAAAGGTTCGGCAGTTGCTATTTCGGTATACCCCAGTCCACGAAAACGGACTGAATTTTCGGGTCGTGTAAAAACGAATGTATGCTTGTAAATTTTCAGCAGTTTCTCGGTCATGTAAGTGACAATCAACGCAAAGGCAGTGGTGTCACGGAATTTTGGTGCAACGGCAACATATTTCAGAATCCTACCCTGATGCGAGCCAGTTCCAACCAATTCCCCTTTCAGATTGTACACAATCATAGTACATTCCACCTCCGTTGGATCAAACTCAAACCCAAGTCCCGCGAGGAAATCCTTTACCAACTTAAGGTCGAAAGGATTTTCAAGATCAAGTGTCTCCTGCCGAAAATCGGTATCTTCAAAAGTCATGGTTCAATTATTAAATATTAAAGGTCAAATTTATTTTCGCCCTCCCGCCAAGTCGCCCCTTCTCAAATTCCCATCACCAACCATATAAAGATAGTCACTGCCAGCAAATCAGCCGAGCCTCCGGGCGAAATATTTTCCTGTTTGCAAACATCAATTACTGCATTATAATTGGCAGTGTTGAAATCTTCCAATGCAACTTTACACAAATTCCTGAAATCGCTCAACACTTCAGAATTGCTCCGGTATAGAATATTGGTATCGTTGTTGTTTGCTGCAATAGCCAGAAAACATTTGATCAAGGCTTCATCATTGAGTTGTTTGACCTGAATTAGCTGAGGCAGGCCAAAATCAAAAACCGTTGCGAATCCGCTTTCCGCCTCGCCCCGTGCTCCAGTGAAACCATATTTCAGGAAGATTTTCTCGCCATGGCTTTTCCCTGATGAATTCGTCATTTCCTTCCCAACCAGATCCTTACAAATACCTTTAATGATGTTACGGAAATCTGCGATGTTGAAATGATCATTTTTACTGAATACCTTTCCGCAGGCAAACAGCGAAATCCCCATTAAAAAGATAATCCCTTTTTGCGTATTGACATTTCCGGTCGACTCAAACATAGCCGATTCCATCTTTAGGCCGATTTCGCGGAGAGGTGGTAATGCCTGGTTTAAATCGTCACCCTGAAAAGCAAAACCTTCTCGCACCAACTTTCCAAACCAGAGAGAGATTGCCGCTGTAGAATCAACAAATGTCTGGTAATTCATATCCGAGTGACTTCCGGAGCTGAACTGATCGACCAGTCCAGGTTTGGGAGTGAGCGAAATCTCGGACAGAATGGCCTGTTCTGCCAGCAAAGAAATTTTTTTTGCGATCCGTTCTTCTCTTTGTTTCTGGCCGTATTCAGCCATTTCCGAAAACATAAAAGATCTTAATTCATCGAAGTCGTGTGCGTTTTGGCGCCGGCATTCAATGGCCGGCTTTTCGCGACAAAAAAAGCACAATTTTGATTTCCCGGAGGAAACCGTATTTCCCTTCTGATTATTCAAATCCACATCAATGAACCTTCCCAAGAGCTGATTTTCTTCAAAATCTTCACAGATTTGTTTGATTTCTTTCAGGCTAAAATGCCCCATTAAAAACGGAACCAGGTAAAAATCTCCGGCGGCATCGCACATTTCAATGGCTTCTTTTTCGTGAATGTCAATTTGGTGAGTTTCAAAATAGTGCTTCAGATCGTGTAAACAATACTGAAAAAAGGCACTAACCGTAGGATTGCTTTTCGGGAAACCGGGAACATTCAGGCTTAAACTCAGACAAGGTAAACCTTTCTGCGCAATTTGGCCTTTCAGAAAAGCCCGCTGATCACGGGCTTCTAATATGGATTCGAGTGGTTCGATGGTTTTTCTCCTTATTTCATTTACGAAACTTTCATTCTTTTATATTCCGGTGCGCTGCACCTTTGGGCAAATAATCGCTGATTTCAGCTACAAATATTTTGGTGCGCTGCACCTATGCATTGCTGCTCCTTTTCCCGGTCTCCCGTCTCCGGTCTTCGGTCTTTTTTCATTTCTCTTTCAACTGATGAATCACGTCGATAATGGTTCCATCACGGTACTCGACTATTCCCACAATTTTATCGGTATATTCGAGCGGTGCGGGAATCCCGGTTATTTTGTCCACCTCAATTTCGAGGTCATGAATATCTTTAATGTTGAGTCCTGCCCTTTTGAGGTTCTCTTCCAGTTCCGGAAATGCCGGGTTCACGCAGATTCCACGTTCTGTCACCAGCACATGAATGGTCTCTCCCGGTGTCACGATCGTATGAACCCGCTTTTTGATGATCGGGATTCGGCCACGGAAGGAAGGACAAACCACCACGGTCAATTTAGCTCCTGAGGCAGTATCGGAATGACCGCCGGAAGCGCCCCTTACTTTGCCTTCTGATCCGGTAATTACGTTTACATTAAAATCAACATCAATTTCCAATGCACCGAGAACCACCACATCAATTTTATTGGTGATGCAGCCACAATTAAACGGATTGGCATACAGAGCGGCCGGAATTTCAATGTGCCGCCGGTTATTCAGGAGTGAATTACTTACCGTTGCATCGAATGACTGCACATCGAAGATAGTCTCGAAAAGCCCGTCATTCAGCATATCGACACAATACGAAGTAATGCCACCAAGCATAAAACTGCCTTTGATGCCTTTGGTTTTCATCTTTTCGCGGATGAATTTTGCCACAGCCAGCGAAGCGCCACCGGCCCCAACCTGAAACGCAAATCCGGGTTCGAAAAATCCTGAGTTTTCGATCACGTCAGCCGCCAGTTTGGCAATCCGGAGATCCATCGGCGAATTGGTGATACGGGTTGTTCCCGTGGCAATTTTTGAAGCGTCGCCAATCGAATCGACCACCACCACCTGATCAACAAAGTTTTGCGAAATGGAAAGCGGAATGCAGGGGAAATTAACCAGGTTGTCGGTTACAACGATAACCTGTTTGGCATATCGGGCGTCAATAACCGCATAACCGATTGATCCGAATGCCGATTTCCCGTGTGAACCAGTCGCATTTCCTTCACAGTCGGCAGCCGAAGCAGCGATTACCGTCAGATCAATCTGAATCTTTCCGGTATGAATGCTTCGAACACGGCCTCCATGTGAATGAATAACAACTGGAATGTCGAGTACTCCCAGTGCAACCGCATGTCCAAGTTGGCTTCGGATACCTGATGAATAAATCCGGGTGATGGTTCCGTCTTTCAGGTAAGGAAGAATCGGGTCGTGACATTCGTTGAGTGAAGAGGAAGCCAAGGTAATATCGCGGATTCCCATATTGTGCAGAATGGTGAGCGTTTGAACAAGCAGAATATCGCCATTCCGAAGGTGATGATGAAACGAAACAGTCATCCCGTTGTGCGGATTGCTGCGCAGAATTGCTTCTTCGAGCGAGTTGCATAATTTACTCTGATGAGGCAGATAAGCCTTATTTGGTGCAGGAATGGTAGGTTCGTCCATCCAGCCTTTGCTCAGTTTTGTGAGCGCCCCCTGAAAAGGTTCCAACTTTCCAATTCCCTCAATGTATTCAGGTATTTCCCTGCCTAAACTGTTTAGCATTGTTCTGTTTTTGAATTGTTATATTTTTTGAATCGTAGAGACGCAATGCATTGCGTCTCTACTACCTTGAAATTTACCCCACCGTCACATTTGCCAATTTCAGGATATATTCGGCGCGCGTAACAATTGGCGCGTCAATCATCTTTCCGTCGATGGCGAAAACGCCAATTCCGGCGGCACTATTTGCCCTGAATTCTTTGACAATCCGGTAAGCTTTCCTGATCTCTTCCTCTGTTGGCGTAAAAACGTCATGAATGATTTCAATTTGACGCGGATTAATTACCGCCTTCCCTGTGAAACCAATCTTTTTGGCATATTCAGTTTCTTTGCGTAAACCTTCTTCGTCGTTCACATCCGGGAAAACAGTGTCGATCACATCTATATGACTGGCTTTGGCGGCCATTACAATCCGCTTTCGGGCAAAGTCAATTCCGGCGCCATCTGGAGTATAAACAATGTTCATGTCCGCAGTCAAATCCTGCCCGCCAATTGTAATGGCATCCACACGATCAAATTTACTGGCTATATCGAATACATTCTGAACGCCCATGGCCGTTTCGATCATGGCATGGAGGGTCATTTTAGAATGAGGAAGTCCGTGTCGATCTTCGATCTTCTCAATGATCTGCAACAATTCGGCTACTTCTTCAGCCGATTCTGTTTTAGGATAGCGAATGGCAGAAGGCTGTAACGGAACGATGGCTTCGAGATCGGACAGACCAAAAGGCGTACTCAGGTGATTCACCCGAACACAAACTTCTGAATCGTAAAAATCGATCACATTAATCATGTTTCGCACCAAAATCCGGGCAGCATCCTTTTGGTTTAGGGCAACAGCATCTTCCAGATCGAGCAGAATACTGTCGGCCCCATAAACTCCGCCCTGCTGAATCATGGCCGGATTGTTCCCCGGAATGTAAAGCATCGACCGCCGTTTTTTATAATTCCTTATCATAGCTGTTGATTATTTTAAAGTTCCTTCCTGTTCGTCGAGTGAGCGTTTGATGGCTGTTTCGAGACGGGCTTTAATGGTGGGTTCAAGGGCGCCTTTGTCTTTTGCGATCAGATGAATGTCGGTCATGTTGTACTGATCAAGCATTTCAACTATTATCCGCTTGAAATTTTCACCAAACTGTTGCATAACGGTAGATGACATTTCCAGTTTTCTTCCTGAATTCTCAGGAAGCGGTTCGATGAGGAAAATGACATCACTTGATTCAAAGGTGCCGGACTGAGCGGCTATTTTTGGCTTCATGGTTAAAAGTTGTTGATTAACTTGAGCCCACAAAAATACGACTTTAATTATGTGAGCAAATGACTTTCCTACGTATAAATTGATGAATGGAAAGAATCGGATTTGGATCGACGGGATGAAATTTTTATATTTTCCTTTTCCGTGTTACTCACGGGGTGACTTTGAGTCACCCCGTGAGTAGTAAGAACGGCTATTTTTTCTTTCTAGTCAAATCGAGTAACCCATTAATGATGGTCAATGGATGGGCCGGATTCCCCGGAATATAAAGATCAATTGGGTATTTGCTCAGGAAACTTCGATCAACAGCCGAACTGTTTCCCAAAATTCCGCCACTGATAGCATCGGTTCCAACCAGGACAATGATTTTAGGATCAGGTGTGGCATCGTAACAAATCTGCAAAGGTTCGGCCATATTTTCGGTTATTGGACCAGTAATTACAATTCCATCGGCATGGCGCGGTGAGGCTACAAACTCGATTCCGAAACGGCTCATATCGAACTGGACATTATTGGCTGCATTCAGCTCCATCTCACAACTGTTGTCGCCCCCTGCGCTCACCTGCCTGAGTTTTAACGATTGGCCAAACATCCGTTGAATTTCTTTCCGGACAGTTTCCGGATTGACTTCAACCGGATTTTCATCGCCTTCTTTGATAATTAACCGTTCACGCTCGTTGGTCGAAATTTTGTAGTCGGTCGTAAATCTGATCTTATTTGGGAACTGTTTCGCACATTCGCCGCAAAAAGTGCATTTCCCCATATCAATGCTCAGCGGACTTGCCGAAATCGCATCAACCGGGCACAATTCAACCAGTTCTGATTCATTTACTTTTTCAGAACTAATCACCGGACGACCCCTGAAAATACCTGGGACCTGGGCTGTGGTAACATCAGGAATGAACTGTTTGCCCTGATGATAGACTATTTTTACGTTATCGAACATGGTGTGTCACTTTATGAATAATACATTAAAATTCCCATTGTACAGAATTGTGGTCATTCCCTGCCTGCGGCAGGCAGGCGTCCGAAAAAAGGTTATTCTCTGAATAACATTCTCTCGCGGACGGTTTTCACTTCCATTCTTTTCCCAGGGTTACGTTTCACCTCACCCGGGGTTATTGAAATTTAACCCCTTCAGGGTAATAAGACTGTTTCCAATTACATTTTCCCTACTCAGTTATTCTTGAGAATAGAGGAGGACTAATTTATTTATATTTTTTGCCTTTGCCCTCTCCTTTGGAGAGGGTTGGGAGAGGCTATTATAAATCGTGACCTGCGTACGACAGGTTGAAACTCTTGTTACAAATCGGAAAATCCGAAATTTCGTTGTTCCGCACAGCAAGCGCCAATGCTAGCCAATTGTGGAACGACGGATCTTTCACTTTATACAAAATCAGTTCGCCTTTATCGTCGGTAACTGCACAGTGGCATATTTCACCACGCCAACCTTCAACCAACGAAAGTGTAAATGAATTGGGTTTTGGCCTTTCCAAAACTTGTTGATTTTGTGTAGTTTCAGGAACATTTTGAATCAACTTCCGAATGTATTGTATCGATTGTTTCACTTCTGCCTTTCGAATCTGAACGCGCGAATACACATCGCCATGACGTTTGATGATCGGTTCGTGACTGATTTCCGGATAAAGACTGAAAGGATGCGATGACCGAATATCCCGGTTCAGTCCACTCATGCGGGCCGCCATTCCAACAGTTCCAATCGACAAAACATCATCATACGAAACCACACCGGTACGTTCAAATCTTGAAAGTGCGCTGGGTAACTTAAACAACTGCTCATTCATTTCCAGAAAGTCAGGTTCATAAATATCCAGTATTTCATCCAAACGTTTGGCCAATTCAGGAGTAAACGGGAACGGATTACGGCCCGGTCTGATCAATCCTTTCGACAAGCGGTTGCCTCCCCATTCCTGCATAAAATTGATGATCGGTGTACGTAAACGACCAAACACAGAACTACCCAACTGATAGGCAATATCAGTGCAAACTGCGCTTAAATCGCCCGTATGGACAGTTATTCGTTCCAGCTCAAGCGCAAGAATACGTGAAAATTCTACATCGCGCGAAACTTTGATTCCGTATAAACTTTCCCAAACCTGCGAGAAAGCAGTGGAGTGCCCAACAACTGTATCGCCGGCAATGGTTTCAGCCATTGTGCAGCGCTGAAGCAGTTTTTTCTTTTCGAGAAATTGTTGTTCAATGCCGCGATGTTGATACCCCAGTTGAATTTCGAGATGCAGAATTTGCTCGCCATTGCAGATAAACCGAAAATGTCCGGGTTCAATAATTCCTGCATGAATAGGTCCAACCCCAACTTCATGCAGTTCATCGCTTTCGATACTAAAAAATGGATAGTTGGCAATTGTTTTGGTTTGATCGGCCCGATTGTGAGCATAACGCACCGGTTTCAACCAGGGATGGTCGGTATAATTGATCCCGAAATTCTCACAAATCTCGCGTTCAAATTTTTCGAAGTTGTAATTTTTTGCTGTGAACGAATCGAGCGTATCTGATGATTTTACCAAACATGAAGACAGAAAGATTTGATGAGTCTGGTCATCGGCAATGCAACAAATTAGCTTAATCTGCTTGCCAACCCGGTACCCGAAATAATTGACGCAATGCCTGTTCGGTGAATCAGTCAGAAAATCGACGTTCAGTCCAAAAAATTCGTAGTAGCTAATTTCAGGAATATCAGTTACCTGTATGCTTTGATTGTTTACTATCGTGGTGTAATTCATTTCTCTTTAATTTGGTAACAACATGACACTTTCTTTGATCATCTGGACAAATTCAGCAGGTGGGTTTAACCCAAAATAAACTGCCAGCGCAAAAAGAATAAACTGAGACGACGATTCCCATGGGCTAATCACAGGCACATGAGAATCGTCAAAACCAACTGGCGGAACAAAAAGTATTTTCAGGATGTTTTTTCCGAATGCCCAGATAATCATGGTAAGCAGAAGCAAAACAACAACAAGTAAGACAAATTGATGTGCTTCGAACAAGGACCTGAAAATAAGGAATTCGCTCACAAACATTCCGGAAGGTGGCATGGCAGTCACGCTGATAAAACCTAGCAAAAGCACCATTGCGCCTGCCGTATTGTATTTGAAATAATTGCCCACGTGATAAATACTTTTATTCTGAAACACGCGGTACAATTGGGTAAACTGGAAGAACATACCTGATTTAACCAAGGCGTGAAGGATAATATGGAGGATGGCTGCATAATAGCCAATGCCTCCGGCAGCAACCCCAAGCATAACCAAACCCATGTGCTCGATACCTGAATATGCAAACATTCGTTTGATATTCTTGACCTTGATCATATAAACAGTTGCTACAAATACCGACAGAAAAGCGGCAATTCCGATAACCAGATTGGCCCAGTGATGCAGTGGAGTGTTGGCAATAACAATGTAAAAGCGAAAAATACCGACAAATCCAAGGTTCATCAATACACTTGAAAGTAGGGCGCCTGCCGGTGCAGGAGCTTTGTCTTTGGCGTCGATACCGGCGGTAAACATGGGAACCAGTCCCAACTTGGCCGTAAAACCGGTAAAGATAAATAGGAATGAAAGCCGCAGCCAGAACGGATTCAAATGCGAGCTGTTAGCAATAAGGCTTTTAAACGACAAATCGTCGGACCCGGCATGTTCGAGAGAAAGGCTTAAAAATAAAATGCCAATAAATACAAAGGTGATACTGATGGCGCAGATAAATACATATTTCCAGGTTCCTTCCAGGGCCAGTTTATTTCGGTGATGATAGATCAAGGCCGATGCGCTCAAAGTTGTAATTTCCGTAAAAATCCAAGTTACAGCAATATGATTCGAAAGATAACCGGCGCTGACGGCTGTTAGTAACAAAACATAGGCTCCGTAATAAATTGCTCTCGAATGGGGTGGGGCAGGTTGGTCATTCAGATAAATATGGCTGTGAATTACCGCCGGAATGGAAATAATAAACAAGGTTCCCAAAAGCAAAATTGCCAGCGAATCGTAGGTGAAATAACTCCATTCGGTAGAATGAAAGTTCATATATGCATATACAGTTATTGCTCCCTGAAGGATCAGGAAAGAGGCAAGCAACGCAAACGTAACGATCTTATTTCGGTTCAGAAATAGAGCAAGCGCTATTGAAAATGCTGCTATCAGATATATTCCTATCATGTTTTTATCAGTTTAATTCAACACATTTATCATTTTTTCATTCCCTGCCTGCGGCAGGCAGGCGTCCGAAAATTGGTTCAAATCCAAAAAACATTTTACCTCGGACGGGTTCCGGGTTGTTACTTACCCTTTACTATAAATATTCCACTCCTAAGGAGTTGCTTTTAATTTTCTCTTTCCGAATGACCTTTTCCTTTTTCCTGATTTTAATAGTCCTTCAGACTACTTAACTGGTCCACATCAACATCTTTAAATACATCGCCGATTTTATTCAGGAAGATGCCCAAAATGAGCACACTGGCAAAAATATCGAGCATGATGCCCAGGTTCACCAACATAGGCATTTCATTACCAACAGCCAGCGACAAAACAAAAACACCGTTTTCAATAATCAGGTAGCCAATAACATGAGTGATTATTTTGCGTCGTGTAGCTATGAAATACAAACCCATGAAAAGCGACGACAGAGCTACCACAAAAAATATCTTTTCAAGATGATCGTCTTTCACCCCGTTAGCAAGTAAGATGGTAACAACAACAATTAATGTTGTAATAATAAGTGAAACGAAATTGGGTAAATAGGGCTCTGCTTCACGGGTAATGTTATTGCGTTTAAGGACATATGCCATAAACAGCGGCACAGCCACCGACTTAAACACAATGGTCTCGAGCAAGATCAGCGCAAGGTTCACAGGATTGATCTCATTCAATTGAATAAATACAACCACAAACAGCAAAACACCCTGAAACGCCAAAACCTTAAGATAGGTAAGCATCCGGTTCGCTATCGAAATATAGAACAGGGAGATGATGAAAGTTATAAGCAACACATTTATCATGGTAACAGAATTTACAGGTTAAGCAAATTTTCCTAAAATCAGTAATACTCCAAAGAATATCAACAGGCTTACCGAAGTCAAAACGAAAATAAACTGGGCGTTGTGGTTCATCCGGAAGCGGGCCATAAACGATTCAATCAGACCAACTCCTGAAGCCAGCACAAACTGAATGACAAAAAACATGGGGATGGAATATTGGTATTGAAATACGCCAATAAACAGATTTACGACAAGCGCCCCGTATAAGGCAAATTTCAAATATCCGGCAGTTAGGATCAGACCCAGATCAAACCCGCTGTTGTCGAGTATCATCACTTCGTGAACCATTGTTAGTTCCAGATGAGTTTTAGGATCGTCAATGGGCATCCGGCTGTTTTCGACCATGGCCACCATCATCAGTACAAAAGTGCCAAGTATAGCAAGCGCATAGCTGATGTACGAACCAATATGCAATGCAGCAAACATCTCCTGAAAAGAGGTATGACCGGTCAGCAAAGCAAGCGAACCCATCAGGATAAAGAAAGCAGGCTCTGCAAACATTGAATAAAGCGCTTCGCGGCTGGCGCCCATTCCTTCGAAACTGCTTCCGGTATCCATGGCCGAAATAATGCTGAAAAACTTGCCCAGTGCCAACACATAAGCAAAAAAGATAAAGTCTCCATTGAAACTGACAATCCCTTTCGATTGCCCAAATGGAACAACCAGCATGGCCATTACAACCGACGAAAAATAGATGGTTGGTGCAATCTGGAAGATAAAACTGGTTGTTTCGCTATATACCACCCCTTTTTTGAAGAGTCGGACAACATCTTTTAGCGGCTGAAAAATACCCGGCCCCTTTCGACCTGATGAAATACTTTTTACACGGATGATTATTCCGGTAAAAAAGGCTGCTGCAATAATGATTAGAATTAAACTCAGCATATTAGATTTGCTTTATAAATTCAAGAAACAATACAATCTGACTGTAAAAATACGGGACACAAATGACTGAAGTAATAAAAATGATCCCGTATAAAATATAGAATTGCAGCCTGCCATTCTGAAGGAATAAAAATCTCCCCAACAATGATTTGTAAGCTGCTATTGGATTATCAATCAAAAACTTCTCAATCCGGTCATAAATATGGGTTTCATATGAGCCTCCGGAAGGGAATATTCCATGAACTTCTTTTTCGGTTTTGGAGGTCATCAGGATTGGCCGGAAAAGTTTGCTGTATGACCTGACGAATGATCCGGCAGTATATTGCTGCTTTTCTGTAGGCGCAACATAACCGCATCCCCAGGTTGGTTCAACGGCTGCCTTTCTGTTCCTGACAACCAGTTTCCTGACGAGGAAGGTTGCAGCAATAATCAGGATGAATATCCAAATACCCCAAGTAACCGGTTGAAGGGTATCGGCAATCTGATCCTGAAAGGGCATTCCTGTACTGACTGAAATTCCGGCGAGCAGATTTACCGGCTGAACGAGTACATTCAGGAAAAATTGTGGAAAAACCCCAATAAAAACGATCAGAAAGGCAATCAGATAAAGTGGCAGAAGTTGCATAAAAGGAACTTCCTTCACTTCGTGGTGAAACTTCTTTCGTGCATTTCCCAGGAAAACGATTCCGAAGGCTTTGGTAAAACAAAGCATCGCCAAACCACCAATCAGGACCAAAGCCAACACCGAAAAGATAATGGTCATCAACGGGCCAACCAAACCATCTTTCATCCAGTTGTAGAAGCCACTGTAAATGAAGAATTCCGAAATAAATCCGTTAAATGGTGGAATACCCGAAATAGCTATGGCTGCAATCAGGAATAGCCAGGCCGTTTGTGGCATCTTCTTGATTAGCCCTCCCAAATGCTCAATGTGAAGCGTATGTGTGGCCTGATAAACATTTCCGGCGGTAAAAAACAACAGCGATTTAAATAAGGCATGGTTCAACGTATGTAACAAAGCACCTGCAAATCCGAGCGTGGCGAGCAAGTTATTGCCTGTACCCATCCCGATACATCCAATTCCGATCCCCATTCCGATAATTCCAATGTTTTCGATGCTGTGGTAGGCAAGCAACTTTTTTAAGTTGTGCTGTACAATGGCCAGCATCACCCCGTATAATCCGGAGATAACCGAAAAGGTCAATATGATCAGGCCAACGGTATAAAAATCAACATTAATTAATGTGATCATCCGGAGGATTCCAAAAATCCCGATTTTGATGATGACGCCCGACATGATACCGGAAATGTGTGCAGGAGAGGCGGGATGGGCGTAGGGGAGCCAGGTATGGAAAGGTACAAAACCGGCTTTGATGGCAAATGCGATAAAGAAACTGAGAAACAAAAAAAGTCCGGCAGCTCCGGGATGTGCTGAGGTGTAGGTGGTTATCGCGCTAAAATCATAGCTCCCTGTTTTAATTGCTATCCAGATAAAGCCAATCATCAGGAATACAATCGAAACATGCGACTGAATAAGATAATTAATTCCGGCTGTAAGTGTAGCCATCTTTTCGTGTTCGAATATAACCAGCAGAAAAGCGGAAAGCGCCATAAACTCCCAGGCGATCAAAAAAACAATACTATTTTGAATCACACAAAGACTCACCAATGCGGTATGCAGAAGTATGAATGCGATGCTGTGCAACGAAAGGTTATTCTTCTGTTTTTGATAGGTTTTCATGTAGAAAAGTCCATACAGGCCGCCGGTAATAAACACAAAATTGATGATCAGGATAAACCAGCCAGAAAGCGCGTCGATGCGGATATTAACCGGTCCGGTAATCAAACTTCCGGGGAAAGTAAATTCCAAAAACTGACCCGACAGGGACTGGATGGCCAAATAGCCTGAAAGCAAAGTATTCAGAACAATAGCGGCCAATAATACCAGACCTTTTCCCTTCACTTGCAGAAAGGGAATCAGCAGTATGACCAATACCGGTAGTGCCAGAAATACTTTTATCAGGTTCATTTCAAAATATTAACAACGGTCATCAGAAAAATGGCCAGCATAAATACAATTCCATACCAAACATACGACTGTATGCGGCCATTCTGTATAAATTTAAAATAATTAGTTGCATACACGATGTGATGCGTCACAAAATTGATCACCCGGTCTTCAAAAAAATCGAGGTAATGCGAGGCGTGCTTCCTGCTTTTCGGGAAAATTTCCCCGGCATTTAATTCTTTGTACTTCTTTTCTTCGATCAGTAAAAAGCCGAATATTTTTCCCAGCGATTTTGAGAACGACTTGCCGGTATATTGCATCCTGCTGTTTGGTGCAACATATCCGCAGCCCCACGTTGGTTGTATTTGTTTCGAATTTCCTTTTACCAAATAGGCTCTGATCATCCAACTAGCAGCAATAATCCCGATAAACAGGATAAAATATAGATTGATGCTTGCCAGAGTTTCGGCATAATCATTCAATCCTGAAGGTCCGATAGTGGAGACCAGTCCGAAATTTGCCAACAAGTTATTGATAATGTTCAGGTAGAACTGAGGTACAAAAGCAATGCTCAACATGACCAAAACAATAAGATATTGCGGCACCAGCATGATCAGTGACACTTCCTTTGGTTGATGTTCAAGTTTACTTCTTTCACTTCCCAAAAAGATTGTTCCATAGGTTTTGGTAAAAGTCAGTACCGAAATGCCGCCAATAATGCTCAGGCCGGCCAGAGTAAGGACCAGTAAACTAATCTGGCTAAGGTTGTCCGATTTCAAACCCTCCAAAAGTCCGCTATACAAAATGAATTCAGAAATAAATCCGTTAAAAGGAGGCAGGCCGCCAATGGCAATGGCTCCAATCAGGAAAAGGACTGCGGTTTTTGGCATTTTTTTGATCAGTCCACCCAATTGATCCATGTCGCGGGTGTGGGTTTGCTGATACACCGATCCTGCCGAATAAAACAGCAGCGATTTAAACAATGAATGATTCAGGACATGCAACAAAGCCCCGCCAAATCCGAGGTAATACAAAACTGGTGAACCATTGGCTATTCCGATTAGTCCAAGGCCAATCCCAATGCCGATAATTCCAATATTTTCGATGGTACAGTAAGCCAGCATGCGCTTAAAATCGCGATGTACAGCCGCATTCAATATGCCGTAAATACCGGTTAAAACTGAAACGGTAATTACGATTTCACCCAACAGCAAAAAATCGCTTTTCAGTAAAAATATTATTCTGAATATCCCGTAAATTCCAAGTTTTACGATTACCCCCGACATTACTCCGGAAACATGCGAAGGCGCCGCCGGATGAGCATGTGGCAGCCAGGTATGTAAAGGAATGAATCCGGCTTTTATCCCAAATCCAACAAAGAAAATCAGGAACAACCAAATCGTATTTGGACCCAAAAAAGTTTGAATAGCCTGAAAACTAAATGACCCGGTCTGGAAATAAACCCAGATAAAACCCATTGTAAGAAAAACAACACTGATGTGCATTTGCACCAGATAGTTGATTCCGGCTTTCAGCGTTTTTGGTTTGTGATAATCGAATATGACCAGTAACATCGAAGATAAAGACATCACTTCCCAGGCTACCAAAAAGGCAAGGCTGTGTTGGATCATACAAACCCAAACCATGGAAAGATGAAACAAAATGAATAAGGTCCAGTGTAAATTGAGTTTTCGGGCCGGATCGTTGTAGGCTTTCAGGTATCCTGAACCGTACAAAGCGCCTGTAATTGACGTAAAATTAATGATGAGGATAAACCAGGCAGACAGGGAATCAATAGCAATAGTAATATCGCCAAGCATCGCACCGGCATTGAAGGTGATTTCAAAAACTGGACCGGTTAAACTACGAACGGCAATAAAACTTGTGATTACTACATTCAGAAACACAACTAAAACTGCCAGATTTGCCTTGAACCTTAAGGGAACAAAATACAAACTAAGGATACCAATTAAAGAAATTGCTAATGAATAATTTAAAAACGATGCCAAAACTCCTGTATCCATCCTCTGAAATTAATTCGGTTTTGGTGCAAAGTAACGGAATAAATAGGTTTGTTGATTTTAATTTTGCCAGAGAAAAATTTGATTTAAAAATTAGTTCTTTTGTTTCATGTTTATTAATTGTAAATCAATTATTTTTGAATTGATGAAAACCAAATCAGAATATATTATTTTTTGGATAGATCAGGCAAATGATGACTGGAAAGCTGTTGAAACCTTATTTAAAGGAAAGAATTATTTACAATCATTATTCTTTGCCCATTTGGTTATCGAGAAGTTGTGTAAATCAATTCGGATTAAATACAACACAGAGAATGTGCCTCCCCGCACACATAATTTAATTTACCTGATATCTTCAACGCCAATTAAACTTGCATAAGAAAAAAGTGAATTGCTTCTTACATTAAACAGATTTCAGTTGGAAGGGCGTTATCCCGAATATTTATCAAAAATCAAGAATATCTGCACCGAAGAATTTACAGTTTCAATTATTAATTCAACCAATGAACTAAGACTATGGTTACTAGAGAACTTGCAATAAGCACAGCTAAATCTTTCGTTCATGACTGTAACTTGAACGGATTGAACTTTTATAAAGTATTTATCTTCGGGTCAGTAGCAAAGAATATGATGCACGAATGGTCTGATATTGATCTGGTATTGGTTTCAGATCAGTTTGGTGAAAATGTTTTCGATAATTTAAAGCTCTACTCAAAAATTAATATCAAGTATCCAACGATTGAAACACATCCATATCCAACTAATTATTTTAGAACAGGGGATGACTTTATTAATGAAATTATAAAAGAAAGTATAGAGATTGACTAATTCAGGATTGTTTGAAAATCCGGAATCTCTGGCATGAAAGCATAGTTATTATCATTATAATTGATTCGACAGCAGTAATGCTCCATCCCATTACTTACTATCAGAAATTTGACTTTAAGTTGCATATTGTACCTTACAATCTGGTCAAATGTTTGCTGGCTGATTTTTATTTCCGGAGCTTTAAATTCAGCGACTAAAACCGGATTCCCTACGCGGTCGAAAACAACCAGATCAGCCCTTTGTGGATTGTTATTCACTTTAACGCCGGCTTCAACTGCGATTAAAGACGTAGAATAATGCTTCTCATTGATCAAAAACCGAACAAAATTCTGCCGCACCCATTCTTCAGGAGTTAACCGAACGTATTTCCTTCGAAGCGAATCAAAAATATAGTCTTTATCCTCCCTGGTTTTAAATTTGAAAGAATATTCGGGCAAATTCAGTTTTTGCATGATGAAGCCAACAAAGTTTGTATTTTTGTTCAGGCGATAAAAATAACAATAAAAAGTTCGGAGTGCCTGAAAAATTGACCATTAAACTATTTACAATTTACCATTAACGCTTCTTACGGCGAATAATTAGTAAATGGTAAATATTCAAATAGTAAATATTTCTATGAAAACGAAAGAAGAAATTGTATCAAACTGGCTGCCCAGATATACCGGCAGGCCTTTGGATGAGTTCGACGATTTAATTTTGCTGACCAATTTTCACATGTATGTGGATATGTTCGCTAAAAAATTCGATGTGCCTATTTTGGGTGAAAATAAAAATATGCCCAATGCGAGCGCTGAGGGTATCACCATTATCAACTTTGGAATGGGTAGCCCGAATGCCGCTACCATGATGGATTTGTTAAGCGCGGTACATCCAAGGGCGGTTCTTTTTTTGGGAAAATGTGGTGGCCTGAAGCAGAAAAACCAATTGGGCGATTTTATCCTGCCAATTGCCGCCATACGTAGCGAAGGAACTTCAAACGATTATTTACCTCCTGAAATACCAGCGCTTCCGGCATTTAATCTTCAACGCGCCGTGTCGACAGCCATTCGTAACCGAAAACATGATTACTGGACCGGAGTTGTTTATACTACCAATAAACGTGTTTGGGAATATGACGAGCGGTTTAAAAAATACCTGGAAAAATCGAGGGCCATGGCGATAGACATGGAAACGGCAACCATATTTACGGTAGGTTTTTGTAATCAAATCCCTTCCGGAGCTTTATTACTTGTGTCAGACCAACCTATGATTTCGACTGGTGTAAAAACTGAGGCAAGCGATCAAATTGTTTCAAATAACTTTGTTAAAGAACATCTGGAAACCGGAATTGACGCACTTCTGGAGATAAAGAACAATGGCGAATCGGTTAAACACCTGAAATTTTAAGACTTTACATGGCAATTACATACGAGGAAATTATTGGCAATCTTCAAAAAAAAATCTATCACCCTATCTACTTTCTGATGGGTGAGGAAGCGTATTTCATTGACAAAATCAGCGATTATATTACTGATCATGTTCTTTCTGAAGCTGAAAAAGGATTTAATCAGTCGGTTTTGTATGGAAAAGATCTTGAACCACATGTCATTATGGCCAACGCCCGCCGGTTTCCGATGATGGCCAATCATCAGGTAATTATTGTCAGGGAGGCACAGAACATCAAGAAAATTGAGGAACTTGAAAGTTATGTCAAAAATCCGTTAAGTTCTACTATTCTGGTTATTAGCTACAAGTACAAAACCCTCGATAAAAGAAAGACTTTTACAAAACTGCTCGATCAGAAAGGAATACTGTTCGAGTCAAAAAAAATATACGATAATCAATTGCCAAACTGGATATCTTCCTATTTGAAGAACCTGCAATACACCATTTCTCCACAAGCAGCCGCCATGATCTCTGAATATCTGGGAACTGATTTGAGTAAAGTTGCCAATGAATTGGATAAACTGATTATTTCGTTGCCAGCCGGATCTCAGATTACTCCTGATCACATTGAGAAAAATATCGGAATAAGCAAAGAGTTTAATGTATTCGAACTTCAGAATGCTTTGGGTGAACGGGACCTGCTCAAAGCAAACCGGATTATAAACTATTTCGGAGCAAATCCATCTTCCAATGGTGTGCCTGCTGTCACGGCCTCCTTGTTTTCCTATTTTTCGAAACTGTTGAATTATCATTTCCTTGAAGATAAAAGTCAGAATAATGTTGCTTCAGTTCTGCAGGTTCATCCGTTTTTTGTGAAAACATACGTGTCAGCAGCAAAAAATTTCAACATCAAAAAATGTGTTGAGATAGTTAGTATTTTACGCGAATATGATATGAAATCAAAAGGATTTGGCAATGTTTCAGCCTCTCCGGCCGATCTGCAGCGGGAAATGATATATCGCATTTTACATTAATTTATTATCTTATGACTATTATTCTGATTGTGATTACTGTAGCTGTTTCGTTTGCCGCATTCAACAATGCGAAAATGATGAATATGCTTCAGTTCAATGCCAGTAAAATAATTTACAAAAAGGAATATCACAGGCTGGTTACCCATGCTTTTGTACATGCAAACTGGGAACATTTGTTAGTAAATATGATTGTTTTGTTTTCGTTCGGACAAGCTATTGAGGCTTATTTTAAATACAACTTCGGAAATAATCATGTCCTGTATTTTTTTCTCCTTTATTTTGGTGGCATTCTGGCTTCAAACATGTATGCACTGATTAAACACCATAAAAACTATTTTTACAATGCTGTCGGAGCCTCGGGTGCTGTTGCATCGGTACTATTTGCTGCCATATTCTTCGATCCATGGGGTAATATTTTATTCTTTATGATTCTTCCAATTCCGGGAATTATATTTGCAGGGCTTTACCTGGTTTATTCGTACCAAATGAGTAACAAACAAAAGGATAATGTGGCTCATGACGCCCATTTTCTGGGCGCCCTTTTTGGCTTTATATTTCCAATTTTACTGAATGCAAGACTTTTCGAAGTTTTTTTAGACAAACTCTTTAGGTTAATATGAATGGGAAGGCCATTTTCCTTGACCGTGACGGTGTTCTGATTGATAACAGCGATCATTATTACATTTGGAAGGACGAGCAACTGAAGTTTGTTGACGGGATTTTTGATAATTTAAAATTGCTTCATCTGAATGGATTTCAGTTGTTCATCGTTTCTAATCAGGGCGGAATTTCTAAAGGATTGTATTCGAAAGACGATATTTTAAACCTGCATGCCCGACTGATACAAACATTCAGGAATAACAACATTGAGATTACAGAAATCGCTTTTTGTCCGCATCATCCTGAAATTGAAAAATGCATGTGCCGAAAACCTGACTCATTGCTGATTGACAAATTGATTGCCAAATATAAATTGAACAAGAATAGTTCATACCTGATTGGCGATAGCGAATCGGACATGGAGGCTGCACAAAAAGCAAGTGTCCAAGGAATTAAAATCGCTTCAAACCAAAATATGTATCCATTCATTTCGTTTCTGATCAAGTGAGCAAAGGCAAATACATATTGGCAAACGGAACATTCATTCCCTCAGATGAATACCGGATTTCAATTCAGGAATTGGATGCTTTGCTATTTTCAGAAAAAATAAGGGCGGTAAGGACCAGTTTTCCATTTTTTGCTGAAACCCTTGAAATTATAAAACTCAAGCTTCTCCTTTTTAACCAATTGTTTCCTGAATTTACTGACAAAGGAGGAACCGGATTAAAACGACAACTTGAACGAACCCTAACGAAGAATAAACTTTTTCTTGGAGCAGTTTTTTCAGTCTCATTTTATTCCCTGAATGAGAAAATTCAGTATAGTATTGAATCTGAAAAATTTGAACCTACGGATTTTGAATTGAATGAAAAAGGATTGTTTATTGAAGTTTTTGATAAAATAAAGAAGCCATCTTCTTCACTTTCGAATTTGTCATTGGGTTCTGAAATCTATTGGAATATTGCCCGAAATCATATAAAAAGTACAATGATCGATCAGTTATTGCTTGTGAATACTGAAGATCATATTATTGAAGCGCTTGAATCGAATCTGTACCTGATTAATGGAGACCAGATTCGGGGTGCCAGTTGTGAACACGGTGCTTTTCTAGACATTAGTCAACCTATTTTGTTTGATATCTTCGGCAAATTACATCTTCGGTATGCCGAGAATGAAGCGATAACCATTGACGATATTCGTTTGGCTGAGGAGATCATGATTGTGAATGCTGTTGAAGGAATCAGATGGATTGTCGGATTTGAAGGGAAAAGGTTTTTTAATCATACAATCCGCAAAATCAATGATGCTTTTGGAAAAAGGCTGCTTAGTTAAGTGAAGGATTCTCCGGAAAATTTTCCCACATGCTGTATTTGCCGCCCATGGAACGAACAGATTGCGCCCACATCACATTTTCATCAATGGTCATCAGATCGGCTTGCGAAATGTCAGTAACCAGCCACGAATTCTGGTTAATTTCTTCTTCAAGCTGACCTGCATCCCAACCTGAGTATCCTAAGAAGAAACGCACCTGTTGTGAATTTACAAGCCCCAATTTAATTTGAAGTTTCAGAGCCTCAAAATCGCCGCCCCAAAAAAGGTTTTCTTTAATGTTAATACTCCCGGGAATTGAGTCGCCCAATGTATGAATGAAATAAATGGAATCAGTACCAACTGGTCCCCCAATATGTATTTCAGAATCGAAGTCAGGAAAATTAGCAAAAAGATCCTCAACCGGATAATCAACTTTTTTATTCAGGATAAAACCAACAGCGCCTTTTTCGCTGTATGAGGCCAATAGAATGATTGACCGGTTGAAGTAACTCCCGGCCAAAAAGGGTTCTGAAATCAGTATATGTCCCTGTTTTGGGGCAACATGATTAGTTTCTATCCTGAATATGTTAGAGTTAATTTTCATCTGTCAAACTTCAATGAAGAAATATAGTAATTATCATTCTCTTTTCAAAGAAAAAAATCAATTTCAGATAAAAATAAGCAAATGGCTAATTGAATGTAAGTTATGTAAGAAAAGTGCAGTTTGAAATTGAGGCTGAATTTAAAGATATGCAAAAATGCAACTTAAAAAAAAGATCAAAATGTCTTAATATTTTAGTTTTCTTCTACAATGATAAAGATATCTTCGTTGGCTTTTTTCATTAAAAACTGTTCACGCGCAAACTTTTCAAGGTTAGCATCATTGGTTTGCAATTCGTACAGCTTTCTCTTATCAGCTTCAATTTTTTGTTTGTAGAAACTCACCTGTTCTTCCAGTAGCGCGAGTTCCTGCCTGTTTTGTTTATGTTGCCTCAAATTATTCTCATCAAAAAACATGATCCAAACCAAAAATCCTGCCAGTGCAATCAGGTATTTATTAAAGATTGGCTTCACTATTTTAGTTCCTAATTCTATGGCTTCCATGATAATGATTTTAAACAAAAATAGGATTTTCCGGCACAAAAAAAAAGGAGATAATTAAAATCATCTCCTTTTTGAAAAAATACTTTGTCTTAATCCTGATCAGGTAAAAAATTGGGATAAGT